>Ga0255782_10004053_pt1 | contig 10772 bp, 9 predicted proteins | sample 101ome_26_FD_179980 | JGI IMG/M metagenome (GOLD analysis project Ga0255782, IMG submission 179980) | Coastal salt marsh microbial communities from the Groves Creek Marsh, Skidaway Island, Georgia - 101408AT metaG (version 2) | ecosystem: Environmental > Aquatic > Marine > Intertidal zone > Salt...
AGCCTGCTGATTCCGGGTTGGGACACATGCAGCATTTCTGCAGCGCCACTGATTGTCTTGGCAATAATGATGGCCCGAAAAACTTCCAATTGCCTGAAATTGAGAATCATGTCACACCTCTCCCCTCATCTTTACAGCTTACACCAATAGAACTAGATAACTCTATGTTATAGGGTCTTGAAATTTTGATATTTTACTTTCCAAGCTGCAATCCCTTCTAATTATTCAAAATCAACATTTCTTCCTGGATACGAATAGACTGTATGGTTCTGAAGATTAATCTGCTTGGTTCTGGCATCGAGCATTCCCGCATGCCTCAGCTTCAGGAATACCTTGGCAACATCTGTGGCATTGCCATCAACTATGGCAAGGTCGATGCCGGGCTTGATACAGACTTCAGCCTGGCGGAAGTTATAGAAAAATCGGTCAGGGAAAATTTCACCGGTCTGAATATTACTCATCCCTACAAAAGTGATGTGGTGGGCCTGGTGTCACGCTCCATCATCCCTGAACACGTTCAAATTGGCTCCTTTAACATCCTGAAATTCGAAAACGGTGAAATTCTGGGAGCCAATACAGATTACAGCGGTTTTATCCGCGCCTATAAAAAACACAGAAACCAACAGCCACCCGGTAAAGTCTTCCTGGTAGGCGCCGGTGGTGTCGGTAGAGCTATTGCTTTCGCCCTTGCAGCCCTGGGTTGTAGTGAACTGTTTATTTATGACCGCAGGGAAAACCAGGCCCAGATCCTGGCAAGGAATCTTGAGCAAAAGGGATTGAATGCCTGTGTAGTGACACCCGGGGATATGGCATCAGCAGTGTCGTCAGCCGACGGACTGGTCAACTGTACCGAAATGGGGATGTACAACCATCCCGGCTCCGCTATTGATGCCAGGCTGATCAGCAACCAGCAATGGGCGTTTGATGCAGTATATACACCCATGGAAACTGAGTTTCTTTCCAAATGTCGAGAGGCCGGATTGTTGTGTATTTCAGGCTATTATCTATGGATATATCAGGGCTTGGATGCTTTTACCATCTTCACTGGGATTGAAATAAAGCCCGATGAGAAACTGCTCGAAACAACCCTCAGCTGGCAGTGTAAGTGATCATGAAAAAATCCATCGCATCCGTCTGCCTGTCAGGTGATCTCCGGCAGAAATTTGACGCCGCTTCCCGGGCCGGCTTTACCGGCGTGGAAATTTTCGAGAATGACCTGATGCTGTTTGATGAAGCGCCTGGTGTAGTCAACCAAATGGCTGAGGATTATGGTCTCACGATCATTGCACTGCAGCCGTTTCGCGACTTTGAAGCCATGCCTGCCGAATTCATGAAAAAAAATTTCGACCGGGCTGAACGCAAGTTTGACCTGATGGCTGAGTTGGGTACTGACACTATGCTGATTTGTAGCAATGTGTCGCAACGCTGCATTAATGCTTTCAATCGCGCTGCTGATGATTTCTCCGAACTGGCTGAAAGAGCCGCCTCACGCAACATCATGCTGGGCTACGAGGCTCTGGCCTGGGGAGCCTGTATAGCCGACTACGAAGAAGCCTGGCGTCTGGTCAAGTATGTCGACCACAAACACCTTGGCATTATTCTTGACAGTTTTCATATATACGCTCGCAGCGGCAGGCTGGATACCATCAGAGGAATACCAGGAGATCGAATCACGCTGATCCAGATTGCTGACGCTCCCTGGCTGGACATGGACCCGCTACAGTGGAGTCGGCATTTTCGCTGCTTCCCGGGCCAGGGAAATTTCCCTTTGGTTGATTTCATGCAGGCCATCATCAATACCGGTTATGAAGGCTATATTTCCCATGAGATTTTCAATGATGAGTTTCGCTCAGCTCCCAGCAGGCAGACAGCGGTCGACGGCATGCGTTCACTGCTCTGGCTGGAAGAAAAACTGATTGAGACTGAACCGGATATCGCGTTACCGGATGGCAAGGAAAAAATTCATCCACTGCCGCCTGCAACCCTGGAACAGGTTGAATTTATCGAATTTGCTGCAGAAGGTGCCGCCCGGGAAGAACTGCTGACTCTGCTGACAGGCCTGGGGTTCAGAATAACCCACAAGCACCGATCCAAGGAGGTTGACCTGTTTCGTCTTGGCGAAGTGAACATCGTCGTTAATGAGGAACCGGACAGTTATGCGCAGCATTATTATTTACTGCATGGGGCCTCGGTGTGCGCCGTTGCCTACTTGTCAAAAGACGCTCAAGGTATGGCTGAGCGTGCTGACTACTTTGGGTATTCCACGTTTGAAACCAATGTCGAGCGGGGTGAGTTGAATATTCCCGCCGTTAAAGGTATTGGTGGGGAGCTGATGTATTTTATCCAGCGCGAGGATGGCGACAGCCATTTTTTTGATGTGGATTTCATTCCGGATGCGGACAAACACCAGGCTAATGCCGCCTTTCCTTTTGATCTGCAATTTGACCATGTCACCAGCAGTGTTTCAGAAGGAGAATTTCTGTCGGTTTCCCTGTTGTACCGCACCTTTCTGGGCCTGAACATTAAGCAGCCACAGGATATCGTCGATCCCTACGGCATCGTTGTCAGCAGAACAGCTGAAAGCAAAGACTGCAAAATTCGTCTGCCATTTAATATGTCCCGGAGTTGGGACACTACCACCGAGCGCTTCCGCCATATGCACAATGGCTCTGGTGTTCAACATATTGCACTGCGTTGTAACGACATCCTGGCTTTTGTAAAAACCGTGGACCCGGGCATCATCCTGTCCATTCCAGAGAACTACTATGATGACCTTGAAGCCCGAATTGATCTGGATGCTGATCTGCTTGCAAGTCTGAAACAATATAATTTGCTTTACGACAGCAATGACACGGGTCACTTCATTCATTTCTATACTCATTGTGTCAATGGCGTATTCTTTGAAGTCGTGCAACGGCATAAATACAGCAATTACGGCGAGGTCAATGCACAGGTTCGTATGGCTTCACAGGCAAGGCAGAGAATAAGCGGCAATAATGACGAGTAAAGGCACCAGCCGCTTGATAACATCTTGGAACATTCCAACAACCACATACATGAATAGACACAATAACAGACCAGGAACAAAAGGAATAAGATACAGTCGCCTACGAGATTCAAAACAACATCGCCTGGGCAAAATTCAATCGCCCGAAAAACCGCAATTGTATGAACCCGAAACTGAACCGACAGATGCTGCGGGTACTTGAGGCCTTGGAGTTTCGCGATGATGTCGGCGTACTGATGTTAAGCGGTAAAGGCACAGGAAGCCGTGAATTACTTTGGCAATGAAGGTCGCAAAACCTGTATCAGGCATTAGTACTGCTCCAACCGAGGTCTATAACGGAAAAATAATGATAAGAAATCTGTTGCAAGGAAACACTGAGACCCAAGGGCAAACACGCAAGGCCACTGCCAGTGGCTGGATAGGCTCGGTGCTTGAATATTATGATTTTTTCATTTATGCCACTGCTTCGGCACTGGTGTTTCCGCAACTGTTCTTCCCTTCAGAGGATCCACGCGTGGCTCTGATCGCCTCGCTGGCCACTTACGGTGTCGGTTATGTAGCAAGACCCATTGGGGCCATTTTCCTTGGCCACTGGGGAGACACTCATGGTCGTAAAAAAGTACTGCTTTTGTGCATGTTCATGATGGGCGGCTCCACCATGGGGGTAGGATTGTTACCCACTTACGAGCAAATAGGCTGGATGGCACCTCTTATACTGGTTCTTCTGCGATTGATACAAGGCTTTGCCGTAGCCGGGGAAATTTCCGGGGCAAGTACCATGATTCTGGAACATGCTCCCCTCGGGCAGCGCGGCTTTTATGCCAGCTTTACCCTGCAAGGTGTCCAGGCCGGACAGATTCTGGCTGCGGCTATTTTTTTACCACTGGCGTATTACCTGTCTCCGGAAGGATTCGAAAGCTGGGGTTGGCGGATTCCTTTCCTGCTCAGCTTTATTGTCATTATTGCCGGCTTCATCATTCGCAGAAGCGTAGATGAAACACCCGTTTTCAATGCCAAAGTGGAAGACAGCAAGGATCAAGTCCTTCCCGCATTGACAGCTATCCGGGAGCACTGGCCAAACATGCTGCGTGTCATGGTGATGTCACTGATGAATGTCATTCCCATCGTTGCCACTGTTTTCGGTGCTGCCTATGCTGTACAGGAAAGTTACGGCAACGGTTTTTCAACAGCCGTCTATTTATGGATACCGGTTCTGGGAAACATCATCGCAGTGATGGTAATTCCATTTGTCGGAAAAATGTCCGACGGGATAGGCCGACGCAAGCCAATCATGTTTGGCTCGCTGGGTGCCGGATTACTCTCTTTTGCCTACCTCTACGCCATCAGCATTCACAATGTGCCGATGGCCATTGCTCTATCACTATTGATGTGGGGGATTATTTACCAGGGCTACAATGCTGTGTTTCCCAGTTTTTACCCGGAACTTTTCCCGGCCAAAGTCAGGGTTTCTGCAATGGCAATCTCACAAAACCTCGGCACCATGATCACTGCCTTTTTCCCGGCAGTGTTTATCGCTATTGCCCCGCCGGGCTCTGCCAACATTCCATTGAAAGTTGGCAGTTTTGCTCTTGCCATAACCTTGCTGGTTGCTGTGACTGCATTTACCGCGAATGAAACATGCCGGAGTGAACTGGAATAGCAAGTCACAGGTTTGCTAACAGAGCGGTCCTTTCAGATTTTTATCCATTTGATTTATACAGGTACAAAATATAACAGTTAACTCAAATTCCGTTTGTTCCGGGCAGATGCCCCGGCGGACCAATCCTGATTTTTCTGCACAGGCTGGTAGAAACAGGCAAATCCCGGCAAGGTCCCGGATATGTCGAGGCACAATCAAGACTTCGGTTAACACGAATATTAAAATCCCAGGAGAATACTTATGCTACATGTATTGACCAACTTACGTGCCGCCCTGCTGGTGGTTTTTGCCAGCAGCTTAGCTCTTGTCGGCTGCGGGTCGTTAACTTCGACATCAACTTCTTCACCTGCTGTCGTAATGGATATCGATCAGGCAGCAATCAATAACCTGCCGCCGACAGCTTCACTGCCTGAACCGCCCGGCTATGAAGTAGTCCAGATACCCAGTAGTCTGGATGGTAAGGAACAGAATGTCGCCATTGTCGTTCCCCAGGATAAAATTGAGGATCCTATGGGCCTGGTGGTTTACCTGCACGGCTGGAGTGTCGGCTACACCGACCGGCGCCCGGACATTGAGGCTGCTGCGGCCGAACGCGGCTGGCTTCTTGCTATTCCGGATTACCGTGGCCCCTTTGTTAACCATTGCGGCAATGAGTTTGCCCAGCAGGACATTCTTGATGTTGTGAGCTGGGCTAAATCCAATTACTCCATTGATGAGAGCAAGATTTATCTGGTTGGCTTTTCCGGCGGTGGATTTATGAGCTTGATCATGGCGCACAGACACCCCGAGGTTTGGGCCGCTGTCAGCGCCTGGAGTGGCTTCGCAGACCTTCTGGTGATGTACGAGAAGGACAAGGGCAATCGCTACGGTGCATCCATGCGAGAATGCTTTGGCGGTGATCCAGACCTCTCGGCAGACATACGCGACATGATCAATGAGCGCTCACCCATTAATCACTTCGAACCAGGATTGCACCTTCCTCCCTTGGATTTAAACGGTCAGCTGGGAGATGGTTTGGTGCCCGTACAAAACTCCTTACGTGCTTTCAGGGCCTTGGCTCCAGGCCTGGTTTCTGATCAGGATATCGAAGAATTTGCGCCGAACGCGGAAATTCCGGCAGGAGAAACGCTACGCATGGACCCCTTGTCGGGACGGCAGATTTACCTGAGACGTGCTCTGGATGATTTGAGAGTCACGGTTCGACCAGGCAATCATGAGGTACTTGGTGAGCCGGCCTTCCAATGGTTTGATCAGTTTACTCGTCGATAACCCCTTGGGGTCAGGTTACCTGGTTCCTTTGGTTTCTCTAAATCAGAGGTACTTTTCATTTTTAGAAAAACACATCATACGCAGCACGGGATTCTGTCGAATTAGGGTCTCTCTTCCAGAGAGGCCAAGGCAGGTCCAAACCCCATTATTATTCTATCCATCCTTAGCGGCTACCCAAACTAGTATAGTAATTGAAAATTACTTGAGATATTTACCTGAATGCTGGCGTCTCCTTTAATCCTGACTGCACCTGAATTGATCCATTGTTGCGAATCCGTTATCTTCAAGACTACTGATTGTCATTTGTCAGTCGAGCAGCGCCTGATCCCATGAATCCCTCCCCTCCAACTGCCAGGATTAAAATTTTGGTGCCAAAAACGCTGACCATGAAGAGTGAAACAGAAATTGAGAGACTGAAAACAGTGCTGCAGAGCCCGTTAAGTGAAAACACTATCATGTGGGATGAGATTCATGCCGTCGAGAGTGATCCCAAGTTTCTGCTTGGTAATGAAGATCAAAGTAGAGTGGTTAATCAGGGCAGGAATAGTCGGTATGATTCTGCTCTTATGTAACCCTGAATGTAACATTTTAAATATACAAAATAATATCTTTAATTATTTCAATGCATTAAATCAATAAATCAACTCCCTCAGTCGACTTGCCCTTTTTACTTCAGACTTTGTTGCCGGCTTTGCTCAGTGGGTCATGCCCCTGTACGGTCACTCACTCCCTGTGCATCCGGCGCCTCGCCTGAAGTAAAAATTGTGGCGTCAGAACCTGAAACCCAGTGAGCACCCTACTGGAGATATACAACTGGGAATTTGAGCAGGAAACAGGACATGGCTATTTTCCAGTTCCGGATAAACTGCACTGCTCTTGAAAGATTCTTCTGTCCATGGGAATCTTGTTCACCACTACACCATCCAGGATAAAAACGTGAAAGCTGCTTCACCCCTCTGGCTACTGGCATTGATACTGACAACCTTCCCTTACATGACCATGGCAGAAGGTGCCGTACGTGAACTGGATTGTATAAGCCTGCAAACATGCGATACCAAAGGTTACTGCCAGACCGAAACGCAAGAAGTTAAATTCAGCATGGAGCCTCTCGCGGTGAATGATGATGGCTCAGGCTCATTTGCCATTCATTACAACAGCTACCAGGCACCAATGACCTCCCTGTCATTTGCCGGTCCGTTTCACTGGACAGTTGGCAATGAAAGACACACCTTACTGGCCAGTTCCGAGACCCATTTCCTGTGGCATCAACTGGATACATCAGGCAGTCCATCAGCCAGGATACAATTCATGCAATGTCGGTTTACCCAATAATATGGCCACGATCAGAGAAAGCATCATGACAATTACCAAAGACCTGCTACTTTCATTCACTGCCTGTGCATTACCTTGCCTGGTTGCCGCACAGCCCTTTTCTGACGCGGCTATATCCAGGGCCGGCTATTCGTCCAACAGCATTCCAGCGGCATTGAACTGCGAAGATCTTGCGGCGCTGGAACTTCATGAGTTAATTGGTATTCAGGCCCAAATGGTTTCCGCGGAAGGTGATGTACCTGCCTATTGCCGGGTCAATGGCACGCTGGCCCCTGAGATTGACTTCGAAGTGGACCTGCCAAATGGGTGGAATGGCCGGTTTTACATGATCGGTAACGGCGGACATGCCGGGCAGCGTCCTGACGATCCATTCCAGGTTACTGCGCGTGCACCAGCACTAGCCCATGGCTTTGCTGCGGCAAGTACGAACACGGGCCACAACGCCGATGAGGAGCCCGGTGCCAGCTTCGTTATGAGCAATCCCCAAAAAGCCATAGATTATGCCTACCGTGCTGTTCATCTAACGGCGGTGACATCCAAGGCGATTGCATCCCTCTACTATGGACAGTCGCCAAGCTACTCATACTGGAATTCCTGCTCAAACGGCGGTCGCCAGGGTCTGCTTGAAGCACAGCGCTACCCGGAAGACTTTGACGGGATTGTGACCGTGGCGCCCTGGGTAGACCAGACGGGCTTTACCATTGGTGCCCTGTGGAACCAGAGAGCGATTGATGAAGCGCCACTGACGGCAGGCAAGGTAGCTCTGCTGGCAGAACATGTTATGGCCAAATGCGATGCTATCGATGGACTTGAGGATGGTCTCATTGATGACCCGCGACTGTGCGAGGTAAACGTTGCTGACGATGTTCCTGTGTGTCCAGTCGGAACAGATAATGATGCATGCCTGACACCGGAACAGGCCAATGCCATACAGCGCATCTATGATGGCCCCCATGACAGCGCCGGGAACCGCCTGTTTCCCGGATTCATGCCTGGCAGTGAAACCCTGGTTGCCGGACCCAATGGTCCGGCAAGCCCCTGGATGAACCTGATTGTACCCTCACAACCCGATGGAACTACGGGGGATTTCAACCTGGCAAACAATACCATGCGTTACCTGGTCTTCCAGCCACCGCGTCCTGACTATGATTACCGCGACTTTGATTTCAATACTGATCCTGAACTGCTTGATCGCTGGAGCAGGCTTGCCGATGCTACAGACATCGATTTACGGGATTTCCGCGCCCGTGGCGGAAAACTCATCATGACCTACGGCTGGGCGGACCAGATCCTGCAGCCCCTGATGGGAGTGGAATATTATGAACAGGCCGTGACAGCCAACGGACCGGATGGTCGCGATTTCATGCGTCTGTTCATGCAGCCAGGCATGACCCACTGTGCCGGTGGTAATGGTCCTGACCAGAATGATGCGGTAACCGCAGTCATCGACTGGGTTGAAACAGGAGTAGCACCGGACCGGATCGAGGCCCGCAAGAGTGTGGGAGGTGAGGTGGTCCGCTCCAGGCCGTTATGTCCTTACCCGGAAGTTGCCCGCTACGACGGCTCGGGTAGCATTGACGAAGCCGCCAACTTCCGGTGTGTTGCTCCCTGACAGAGACGCATACGAATCACCATCAACAAAAAAGGGAGCCTTGCTCCCTTTTTTATCATTGCCTGTTTCTCAATAAGGATTGAAGGGATCATTCCACAGGTCGCGATCAAGCTCCCATACCTGGTCATCATTGAGCATCCATAAGTGCGCATATCTCCCTGAACCCAACAACAGCCCGCTTTCCCGATCAATGACCTGGTAATTACCATGAACAAGAATAACCTCGTTGCCATTAATGGAATGGGTAACCGTCAATGTGGTGATGGGATTTCCTTCCCTGAAATCCTGGGCCCAGTAAGCCCCGATATCGTCTCTTCCTCTTCTGGTTTCCTCTCCGTGCAGCATCAGCACGGCATCATTGGAATACAGGTTTCTCAATTCAGCGGTGTTGTGGGCGTTGTAAGCGGTGATCCAGCTGTTGGCCAGGGACTGGGCATCCTCCTGGGCAAATACCGAGAACGAAGCAAATGAAATCAGCAAACCGGTCAGCGATAATAATGTCTTCATGATGAACCCCTCTATAGTATCGTAAAAAGCACATGCTCTTACCCAAAAAATGTTAACAGAACTACGGGGGCCAGAATTGACAAAAATCAAGCATGGGGCATAACCGGGTTGAAGGGAATACCAGCTTGAAATTGCAGTCGGCACAGCATAAGTATCGGGATCTAGACGCTTATGAATGAGGCTCTGGCAGTGCGTTAGTAAGACAGCCCTAGAATCCGGATTCCTGCTGGTAAAGGGATAGCAGATTCGTGCCAAACAGGAAAGATGGATAAGACTCTCGGCGAGCTTGTTTCTGACCCTTGTTGCTCGTGTTATTCCTTGTGTTTTTATTTTTATACGGCTGTTCTTGTAATTCTTTGTTTACTGCGGCCCCTGCTAACTGATCAGAATCCCACTCTTTGCTGGAGTTCATTGATTCTGGCCTGGATGGTGTCCAGGGTCTGGTTCAGCTGCAACCTGTAGACATTGATGGACTCGATATCCTGCTCGGTTGAATCAACGCGGCTGCCCAACCCGTTCTGCAGACTGGCCACACTGGACTTCACCCCATTGAGATCAGACAGAATGCCGGACAATTGCTCATCCAGATTGTCCATCCCCGCAATATTATTGCTTACGGTCTCCAACCTGGTCTGGAGATTAGCCAACTGGGCTGTAGCGTCATTCAATGTATTGCTGTGCCCGGAAATGACGCCTTCCATGGTCGCAATTGTGCCCTTAGCCTGCTCTACAAACCGGTTTATTTCCGCCAGGCTGGCCGTGTGGTTGCGGTAATTGGCCCAGAGCAGGTCAATCTGGGTGAAATTGGTATCCACCCTCTCCAGCAACCCCATGGAGGATTGCTCGGCAGACTCATCGACCAGATTCAGGCGGTTTTGCAGTTGCATGATACGACCCTGGGCAGTATTGAGCTGTTCCTGCATCTGCAGACCCTGGTTATAAAAGTAATACCCGACCCCACCGGTCGCCAGGAGACCAACAAAAAGCAGCGACAGCATGAACCTGACAGCGCCGCTGGTCCTCACTTCAACCACATCATCAAGAACAGGCACGGACGTGCCCCGTTTCATTTTTCGGTGGGAGGCCAGTTCATCATTTTCGGGCATGATGCTGGGTATGTCATCAATATGATCATCATCGCGCATGCCATTCATTATAGGGACTTTTGAGGCAAGAAAAAATTCGAAATGGCAGTTTTTACGATAAATATTATCGGTAAATTAGGCTGATACGGAGGAATGCTAGAGTGGATTCGATTTGGTAGGGATACTTTGGGAGGGATACAAGGATACAAGGATACAAGGATACAAGGATACAAGGATACAAGGATACAAGGATACAAGGATACAAGGATACAAGGATACAAGGATACAAGGATACAAGGA
>Ga0255782_10004054_pt1 | contig 10770 bp, 8 predicted proteins | sample 101ome_26_FD_179980 | JGI IMG/M metagenome (GOLD analysis project Ga0255782, IMG submission 179980) | Coastal salt marsh microbial communities from the Groves Creek Marsh, Skidaway Island, Georgia - 101408AT metaG (version 2) | ecosystem: Environmental > Aquatic > Marine > Intertidal zone > Salt...
CCCGCCGACCCCGCGCGAGACGCCGACGAGGACGACGTCGACGACACCGAGAGCGTCTTCATCGCGCGTGAAAAAGCGCGTTCGCCACCGCGGAAGAGCGCGTCGGCGTGTGTCGTCGCGACCGGCGCGCGCGCTTTTTCACGCGCAGAGGGGGGGGTCGTCGGCATCGGCGTCGTCGTCGTCTCGCGCGTCGTTCCGCGCGTCGTCGTCCGAGCGAATCGCTCGGTCGCATTCTCCCGTCGAACGCCGAAACCACTCGCGCGTTCAGAATCCGAGCGCGGGTCGCGGTCGAGCGCGCGCGCGCGCCAAAGGCCCGATGCGATGCGATGCGATCGACGGGAGAATGCGACGGACGGGCGGACGCGGACCGACGACGACGATGTCGACGTGGGAGGAACTGAGGAAAGACGCGCGACGGTGCGAGAGCGCGATCGAGCGGGAACTCGGGGAGCTGGCGCGATTAGGTACGACGACGAACGACGAACGACGATTTGATGCTCGAACGGTTGAATGCGCGCTCGAACGGAACGACTGACGGTTCGCGCGCGCGATCGACGACGACAGCGCGAACGAACGATGGGATGACGGTAGGGTACGGCGGTGGAGGGTCGACGTCGCGATCTGATGCGCTGGGGAACGCGTTCGAGGCGTGCGGGCGGGTGGAGACGGAGATCGATCGGTTGAGAGGAATCAACGAAGAGATGGCTCGGACGCTCAAGATGGATGAAGAACGCGCGATGAGCGCGTCCGCGACGACGACGACGACGAACGGTGGCGGTGGGGAGTACAGAGACGCGAGGACGCACACGTTACAGAGACACCGGGAGGTGTTGAGCGAGTACGCCGGGGAACTGCGACGGTTGCGCAGAGACGTCGAGGAAGAAGCGGGAAGAGACGCCCTGCTCGGTGGGGCCTCGAGGAGAGGCGGCGGTGGCGGTGGAGACGATGAGAGCATGGAGGCGAGGTTGATTCGCGAGAGGGCGCGCATCGCGGGATCTACGAGCGCGGTGGATGATTTGATTGGAGTGGCGCAGAACACGGCGAGGGAGTTGTTTGCGCAACGCGGGATTTTGAGCAACGCGGGGAATAAATTGATCGCCATTGGAAGCAAGTTTCCGGCGGTGAATAACCTGTTGTTGGCCATTAAAAGAAAGAAGAATAAAGATGCCGTCATCTTAGCCGCCGTGGTTGCCGCGTGCACGATCTTTGTGTTGCTTTATTACATGTCCAAGTAGACGACAAAGACGACGACGAGTCTTTGAGTTTGTGACTACGAGAAGAAGAAAAACCAACCTCACAACTGAGCGGCAGCAGCAGCAGCAACAACAACAACGCGCCCACGCGATGATTCGTTTCGCCGCCACCACCGCGCTCGCGTGGTGCGCCATCGCGGTGTCGCATTTCACGGTTGTCGCGCGCGCGCAGACGTCGTGTCAAACCGTCGTCTTTTCTGGAATTTCCCAACACTGTTCTTCGCAAGAGGGCGCCTCGTCTGCGTGTTGCGAAGCGCTGATGACGGCGAACGATCGGCGATGTTTCTGCGAGACGTCGCTGATGACGACGATAACCATGGTGATCGGGGAAGAAGGTGTCGCCTTCTTTCGGGATTACGCAATCGAATCGTGCCGTCGCGAGCTCGTTATCGGCGAGGCGTGCGCGACGACGCCTCCAGATGATTGGGGCGTCACGGCGCCGCCGCCTCCGCCGGCGCTCTCGCACTCGATTTACAATCAGCATCGACAACTCGATCCCGACGACACCGGGACGATGTCGAACGAGGCGGGGGGTCAAGTTCCTTTGATTGAAACCTTTTTCCAGCGATTGCGCGGCGGCGACGCGTTGGACGCGTCCGCGCGCGACGAGGCTACTTTGGCTGATTACGCGTTGGACGCTCGTCGAAACGCCGAAATCGGTTTCACGGGAGACGCGTTCGTCGTCACGGGACTACGAACGGGCGATCTCAGCGATCCAGAGGCTCGAATGACGCTGTTTATACCGACGAATGAAGCCTGGTACGCGCACTTGTTTCGTCTGGGCATTACCAAAGAGGAGCTCTTCGGCGGCGACGTTCACGATTGGTTGCTCCGTTCGCTCGAGTACCACATGACGGCGAACGACGTCGTTTTGCGCACTGAATCTATGAGATTCGGTTCGCACGCGCCCACGCGTTTCCTCGACGCCCACGTCACCGTGGATGCGTACACGACGGACGCGCGCGGAAACGGACCAAACGTCGCGCGCGTCGACGGGTGCGCCATCAACCCTCGATTGAGAGACATTTCAGTCGGCCAAAGCGTGGTGCACTACATCGATTGCGTCCTCATACCGCCGGGTGTGCCGCTCCCGGCGCGTCGAACGGTGTTGGAGTATTTGTTCGCGCACCCAGACCTGAGCATGTTCGCCAACGCGATTCGCGGGAGCGCTCTGACGGATAGAATTAAATCGGCGTGCGCTTTGAGAGGCGCTTTTTGCACGATTTTCGCGCCAAACAACAGAGCTTTCACCGACTACCTCGCCGATCCCGGAGTCGGGGCCACGTTTTACGCGCGACGACGCGAGCCCGGTGTTCCATCCGTGGAAGACGTGTTGCTCTATCACGTCGTTCCCGGATTTTATTCGCTCGAATCGCTGGGCGTCGGCGAGGCGTCCAAGACGCTGGACACGTTGGAGATTGCCATGGGCAACGTCTTCGTCGAAACGCAGCGCCGGGAGAGAACGGCGAATCGAGTCTTCGTGAATGGGTGCTCGATCGTCGGCGAGCAAGCGTTCGCGCGGGACGGGGCGATACACACCCTCAGTTGCGTTTTGACTCCCGACGGATGAGCGCTCCGCGTTCAGTCGCGTCGTTGTTATTACAAATCCGCCCCGTGGTACACAATCATCTCCACCATGGCGCAAGAAATACAAATTATGGCTACACCGCTAAACATCCGATAAAACTCCCCCCACTCTTCGTCGTCTCGACCGGCGTTGTCCGCGTTCCGGCTCGGCCCTAATAAGGAAAAAACTTTCGCGTAGCATCTCCAACCGAGCAAAACTCCGAGCGCGGTGACTTCCGAAACCAAAAGCCCGTGCGACGCCGCCTGCCCGAGCCCGCTTTTCATCGCCATCACCGCGCCCATCGCTTGCAGAGGCGCCCAAATCACCCACGCGTTCACCGTCTCCACCGCCGCGTCCTTCACCGTCGGCGTTTTAAAATTATCAATCTTGTACGCGTCGCCAAACGCCGACACGGCGACCCACAACGACAACGTCCAAACGCACTCCACCACGAACGCCGCCGCGCTCTGCGCGCTCACATCGATCGGCGCCAACCATCCGGGGAAATCAGGCATCGCGGACACCGCGGAGACTTTTTTAAACAGCGCGTACAACCACAAAACCGTGCAGTCTCCCAGCAAGAGGAGGACGTCTTCCAACGCCGGCGGGTCGGGGCGGGGCGGACCGAACGAACCTTTCCGTCTTCGTCCTCCTTCACCGTCGTTCCGGTCGTCGGGACTCGGCGTCGCCGATCGCGTGATCGTCGCGCCTCGTCGCGGCCGAACCGTCGACGTCCCGCGAGACGCGACCGGCGTCGTCGCGTCGGCCGCGTCGGTGCCGCTGCTCCCACGCGATGGGCGACGCCGCTTTAACGACGACGACGACGACGCGCTCTGTCGTCCAAAGGAACGAACCTCGCGACGACGCGAACGAAGACGATGAGAAGCGCGCGCGCGCGCCGTCTTCGTCGCGATGTACGACGACGACGACGACGCCGTCGGCATCGGCATCGCGCGCGCGTGACTCTGACGTGAACCAACTGTCCGCGACACAAAGCGACGACGACGGATGCGAAGCGTCTCGCGCGCGTCGACGACGACGGCGGTCGCGGACGGACGTCGCGGACGACGCGCGGCGATGACGAGAAGCGCGGCGACGAACGGTGCGGCGGCGACAGAGAGCGGTGACGGTCGCTCTCGTTTGTATTGTGGATTGGATTTCGGCACGTCGAGCGCGCGCTTAGCGCTCGTGGACGACGACGGGAGACTGGTTCGGAGCCACGCGAGAGGGTACGAGGCGCCGGATTCGAAAACTGGCATGACGGCGCCGTGGTTGCGGGCGATGTGGGAACTGTTGGAGGCTTTGGACGAGGACGAGCGAGGGAGGATGGACGCCGTGGCGGTGGACGGAACGTCGGGAACGGTGATCATCGTCGACGCGGAGAACGGAGAGGCGCTCTGCGCGCCGTACATGTACAACGATACGTTTCCTGATGAATCGGCGAGGATACGAGGGATTCGAAACGGACCTGGGAAGGACTCCACCGAGAGCGCGTCGAGCGCGGCGTGTAAACTTTCGCGATGGTTTTACGTGGACGGAGCGCAAAGCGGGGATAAATCTCGAGCGACGCTGTTGCATCACGCGGATTGGTTGGCGTATCAGCTTCACGGTAGGATGGGTGTGAGTGATTTTAACAACTCGCTCAAGCTTGGGTTCGATCCGGCGCCGGGTGTGGAGGCGTTTCCAAAGTGGTTGCGCGACGCCGAATTCGGTTACATGTTGCCGAGCGAGGTGCTCGCGCCGGGCGCGTCCTTTGGCCGGGTGCGGAGCGATGTCGCGGACCGGTTGGCGTGTTCGCCGTCGTGTGAAGTCATTGCTGGGACAACGGACAGCGTCGCCGCGTTCGTCGCTTCGCAAGCGATGGACGTCGGCGAATGCGCGACGAGTCTCGGCAGCACGCTCGCGCTCAAGCTCATCTCTGACGCGCGCGTCGACGACTTGAGCGCGGGCGTGTACTCGCACCGGTTGAACGGAAGGTGGCTCGTCGGTGGTGCTTCGAATTTGGGTGGGTGGATACTGAGGCGATTCTTCAGTAACGACGAGTTGGAGAAGCTCAGCGCGCGCATCGACGAGGATGGCATCGAGCCGACTGAAGATTATTTCGAGGGCGTCATGCTCGGATTCGGCGTGAGCGTCGACGAGGCGGCATCGATGGTTGAGTCTTCGAGACCGAACGACGACGCGCAGTTTGTGGCGAATCTTCTCGGATCTATCGCCAACGTCGAGGCGAGATGTTACGAACGCATGAGAGAGCTCGGCGCGTCGAGCGGCGCGAGAAAGGTTTTCACGGCGGGTGGCGGCGCGAGAAACGCCACATGGAGCGCGATGCGCTCCAGCGCGATGGGTGGTATTCCTGTCGTCCGATCGGAGCGCGACGAGGCGGCGTATGGCGCCGCGTTATTAGCGAGACAAGGGAGAAAAGGATTAGACTCGTACGTTCCTACTTAGCGACGCCACTCATCATTTCAACAACGACACATTTCTTCTACACACGATTAAAGATTTCTTCCACGCACACGCAAAAAACGACGCGCGTTGCATTTAACCATCGTACGGGTTGAGCGCCTTTTTAATCTTGCTAAAGAACCCCTCGCTCTCCGACTCGGTCGAATCGTCCTCGCGCGTGAGCAAGATGACGTCGTCAAACGGATTCTTCTTACCCGCGGCGTCGCGAATATCCGCTTCAGAAACCTTCTTTTCCTCGTCGCGCTCCCGGTAGCCATACTCAACTCGCCCGAACGCTGGCGGTTTCGCGAGCGCCGGGTACATCTTAAACGCCGCCTTGCGCAACGGTTCCTCCGCCGCCCAAATCTCTCGCTTGATAGCCTTCGCGGACAACACCGCCAGCGGTCCGACGGGGAACCACTGATTCGGTCCCGCCGCTCGCACGAACACCTCGACGACGATTCCACCTCGGGCGACGATCTCATCGAATCTATCCCCGGCCGCGACGTCCGCCGCGCTCGGCGTTTCCTTCATCGTCGCCCCTTGGTTGCCACCAGTCTTCGCTTTGCGTCGTCGCGGTTTTTGCGGTTTCGGCATCGGTTTCCCGCGCTTCGTGAGCTTTGGCGCCTCCATGGGTTCCGGGGCCTCGCTTCCACCGCCCTGCGCCCGCGTCGCGACGCGTCTCGGCGTCGGGGTTCGGATGAACACCGCGCGCATCGCGGTCGCCATGGTTCGTGTCGGTTAGTGACGTCATCATGGATGGTTTCGGGTGAAGAGGATCACTTTTCACGCCCTCGTCTTTTCTTCTTTTTACATTTTGGCGCTACGAGATTTAGTGCGTGAGACGAATGAGCTCCTCGACGCGATGAATGATTTCACCGCGGTCGAGGGCGAGATCGGCGGCGATGGCGTCCTGTTGCTCGAGACGTAAATCGAGAAAGCACTCGATCAAATCGCCGTCGACAAAGTTGCGAGCGGGCTCGCTCTTGCCGCGGAGTTCGTGGCGGAAAGAACGCCAGTCGGCGTGCTTTAAACCGCCGACACCCTGGACGTGAACGTTCATGGAGGTTTGGAGCCTTTCGGTAAAGTCGTAGATATCCTTGGGGAGGCTGGCGAGGACGCCGACGACGCCGTTGCCAGTGCCAAAGAGGAGCGTCGGAACGTGCGCGCTGTCGCCATCGCGAAGACTCATGACGAGAGACCCGCGGGCAAAAACGTTGACGAATTCGCCGACGTGGTACTCGCCGATTATCTCGAGGCGGCTTCGCTCCTCGTCCGTCATCGCGTTCGAATTGCGAGCGACGGTGAAAAAGTTCAAATTGTTCTCCGCCCCCAGGTACGTTTCGTCGTCGTCAAACATTTCAATCGCCGTCATCCAATTGGCGTTGAAATCTCTCGCCATCTCGTCGATCGCGCCTTCTTCCGGCTTGTAAAGCAATAAAGACACAGACTTCATGAGATCACCGACGAGGATCCAATCTCCACGCGTCGCCACGCAGTAGGCTATGATGTGGCCATGGTGAGAGCACTCGTTGACGAGCTCGTTTCCGTCATCCTCCGTAGGAGTCTTCCACCGGAACAATTCGAGCTTCGAGTTGATCCCCGCGAGGAGCTTGCCCTTGAATTCGTTCAGGTTGTACACTGCACCGCGAACTTCCTTCTCCGCGACGAGCGTGAGAGCGTCTTCTTCAACCTTCAAGATGAGTATGCGCCCTCGCGACGGTTCGTCTTCATTCTCCAAAGAAATTGCCGTCCCGACTGCGTAATAGTGCGTTGAGTCTCCGGCAAATTCAACCGACTTGAGCGCGCTCGCAAACTCGTTTTCTTCGAGCTGGAACTGCGCGAGCTGGTCGAAGCATTCGTTGAACAGCTTGACGAAAACTTGTGTCTCGGCCGTGGTCGGCGACTCGTCGTCAACAACCACCGCGTACGTCTTTGTCTCTGGCTGATACGCAATCCTTCTCGGTTGTGCGCCGAGCGGGATGCTTCTGATGTGGAGCTTTTGAATGTCATCGATGCCACCAATCGTGAGTTCTTCCTCGCTCGCGAGCGCGAGCGCGTCGGGGAACGCGTTGCAGCTCAGCGGACACGCGTGCAGCACCTCTTGCACATTGACATTCGAGTAGATGAGCTTCTTGTTGTTGCTGTAAATCACAGTCGGTCGATCCGAGGCGGCAAAAACGGACGTCGTCGAGTGACTCTTGAAAGTTTGCAGCGAGATGGGCTGCGAACCAAGGCTCAACTTTTTGCGCCCGCTCAGTGCGCCCGTCTTCTCGTCGAGGAGATACGTGACGAGTTGACCATCCCCGAGGCCGATGAGGAGGTACGGAATGTCCTCAAAGGAACACAAGAGCGTTGATCTCGGAATGACCTCTTCGTCCATGCTCTCTCTAGTGATGGTTTTCAAATCACTCATGGAAGCGACGACGATTTCCATAGACCAAAGACCAACGGCACAAATCGGTGAGCTCGTTCCATCGTTCATCGGGGTACAATCCAAGCACGCGATTTCTTGATCAAAGACGGTACTGGCGACGAACTTGAGCTTTCCCTTGGCCGCACTCAGACTAAACAGTTTGCCTCCATCAGACGATACAACTATTTGTGTTGGGTTTGACTTTGCAGAAAGAATCGCAGAACCGTCATCCGGTTTCCATTCGTCGAGCAGTTTGCCGTCAGACGTGGAGACGAGCCGAACGCTCTCTTGAGTCGCCTGCACAATCGTGTTCCCAACCATGTTTCCACAGCACAAGGTTTGCGCCTCTGCGTTAAAACCGGCGATTTCTGTTTCATCTAATGTATCGCTATCGTCGAGGAAACCCAAAATGCGCGTCTCGTTGACGAATGTAACGACTAAATACTTGTCAACCTGACTGTCGTCGCTATCCTTGAGCGAGAAGAGTCCCTTGACGCCCGGCAGTTGGATCACTGCTTGCTCGTCGATACCGATCCCGTTCCTCACCACGCGCAGGCTACCATCCTTAAACGCACCGCTACACGTCACTACCTGCCCTTGCCCGTGACGCTCCAGGTCCACGACGCACATGTCAACGATTGGACCGAGATTGATGAATTCTTCTAAAACTTCGACATACGTGGGATTGCCTCTCGAATCCACGCCGCACTGCTCCGCGTGCAACTTGATGAGCTGCGAGTTACCAAAGGCGCTTCCGACGTACACGACGCCATTATCGAGGTAGTTGAGCGTGCTGGCGATGGATGTCTCGCCGAGACGTTCCAGGCTCAACTTTTGCACGCGTTGCCCGTCGCTCTTCACGACGAGCATGTAGAGCGTCCCATCGTGATCGCCCAATAGGTACCTCGAACCGTCCGGATCGATCGCTCCGTAGGAGACAATGTTCACGAAATGAGGCGTACTGATAGGTTTGATCCTAATCTCCGGGTCCGCGTCCGTTTTGTTCAGGTAAACAATCGTTTGTTCGCCCAAGACAACGACGCCTCCGAGCGGCGCCGGCACCGGAATGATGATGCTCGAGCCTCTGTCCAAATCATTCATGGCCCACGGCGAAGAGAGAAACTCCTTCTCCCGGATACCAATCTCGTACGTTTTAATGTGCACCGCCTCCTTCATGTCCTTGTACAAGACGGCAATCGTCGGCTTTGGCGTACCGTGTAAAAACTGAATATCAATCACCTGAAGCTCCTCCAACCGAATGTTAAAAGCCTCCTTGAAACTCCCTTTTTCCTCAGCCGGTATAACCTTGAACAACCCATCGTAGAGCTGCAAACCGATCGCCCGACCCGCTTCATCGACAACCCCAATCTGCCCATTCTCCGCCGGTCTCCCAATGTTGTCCCGAACGTCCCCGAACGCCTCCGTCTTGAGTTCCTCTGTCTTTTCGTCGTACGACAGCACCGAAAAGCCGTACCTCTCCGTCGTAAAAAACAACCGACTCTTCCCACCCGTTCCCGCGTGTCCCTTACACAGCGACATGGTCGCCACTCTTCCATACAACGGGACGTCCAACATCGGCTTCAACCCGTTCGCCGTCAGTCTATACACCTCCAACCTCGTGCTCTTCGCCACGATCAAATCCAACGCCTCGCTCGACGTAAAGTTCCCCACGCACGAGTGCGTCACCACCGTCGGTTTCTGTGCCTGCGCTCACCGCGACGAGCGTAAATAAAACGAGACGCGTTCGTCAGTCGTTCGTCCACACCGAAGCACCGCGCGATCGTCCGGTCGGCCGGTTTCCAAGACGTCATGTAATCTAAAATCCAAAATCCAAAATCCAAGCGCACGCACCGTGACGACGTAATTGTGTTGACACGACGACGCCGCGTCGTCGGCGTCCCTCGACGACGACGCCGCGTGCGCGCCCTCATCGACGGTCTGCATGGTCGCGTCCATCGCGCGCGATTCCGTCCTTCTCCCGCGACTGGGAGTGAGGAGCGGTTTCAAGTTTCACGCCGATCGTGCGTGTGTGTGTGCGTGTGTGCGTTCGTGTGTTACAAAAAAGTGATTGACTCTGAGTGACAACTTTGACTGATGGTTGATGGTTCAAGCCGTCGCGTGAACGACCAAGGGAGCGCGCGGGAATAAAAATAACGATGCAAACCGACCGACGAGCCCGCCCGTCTCACGGCACGGCGGTGGGCTCAGCCTCCTTCTTCTCCTCTTCGGTGAGCCCCTCGAGCTCGCGCAAGTCGTCCAAATCGTCGTAGTGGACGGTTTGGTTCGGGACGAGCGAACACCTCTCGGCGGAGTGCTCCACGAGAGCAGCCCTGAGAAGCTTAATCTTGGCGATGCTGGCGGAGAATTGGGCGACGCACCCCTCGGTTCCGCGGTAGAGCTTGAAATAGGGTAAAACCTTGACGCCGAGAGACTTGCACAAGTCTTTGTTTTCGTCAAAGTTGACCTTGACGAAGACGACGTCCGGGTACTCGTTGGCAATCTTGCAAAGCTTGGGGTACAACGCGCGACACGCCCCGCACCAGCGGGCGTAGACATCCACCACCACGAGTTTATCCGAGTGTTCGTTCTGCGTTTAGGAAAGAGACGACGCAAAGACGTCAGCACCAGAAGAGCGACCGGCCGGAACCGTTTCGACGAGGGAACCGCGCGCGGACGAACAAAGGCGAGGCGAGACCCCGAACCGCGCGCGCGACGAGAGACTAGGAACAAAAAAAAACAGAGAGAAGAAACGAAAACACCATTCGCGACGCACGCACCAACAAGTTTAAAAACGTCCCCGTGTCCTCGCACTCGAACATGTTCGGCGCAGAGTTTTTCTCCCACCACGGCTCTTTCGGGTTGATTCTCGCCCTGGCGACGATCGTCGCGCCGCGCGTCGTCGATCGCGACGTGGACGTGCGCGCGCTCGCCGGAGGCGCCGCGCGGTGCGCCATCGTCGTCACATTCATCGTCGTCATCGCGAGCGCGGTCGTCGTCCTTCGTGCGTCCGCGAGTCCGCGCGCGAGTGTGCCCGCGCGCGTGACGTTGTCCTTGGCTCTAAAGTGGTCGGTTTCGCCAGCCGCCAGAGT
>Ga0255782_10004064_pt1 | contig 10759 bp, 3 predicted proteins | sample 101ome_26_FD_179980 | JGI IMG/M metagenome (GOLD analysis project Ga0255782, IMG submission 179980) | Coastal salt marsh microbial communities from the Groves Creek Marsh, Skidaway Island, Georgia - 101408AT metaG (version 2) | ecosystem: Environmental > Aquatic > Marine > Intertidal zone > Salt...
GGAAGAATCCGTCATTCGATATATATATATAATTCATATTATATATATATTTATATCTAAAACGAGTCATATTTTATAGTTTTTGTAGTTGTTTTTTGTTGTTTTTTGTTGTTTTTGTGATTGTTTTTTGGTTGTTTTTGTGATTGTTTTTGGCTGTTTTTGTAGTTATTTTGTTATTTTTGTTTTATACTTATTTCAATTAACTTAATGATACATCGTTATTAAATCCTATATAAATTACAATATTTGTTGCCCCGTTTGTTGTGTCTAAAATAGGCCCCCAATTAGTTGAATTTTCTTCAAATACACATCCATAATTTGATTTATTTGATCCTTCGAAAATATTGTTAAATGTATCACCGGCATTTTGATTATACCATATTGCACTTGGACTGTATCCTCTTGATAAATTACCAATTCTAGAAGCACTATTATATGTTTGTTGAATAAAACCAAGCACATTATTATTGGAACTGGATTTTAAATATCCCAAAACGGTAGAAGAAAAATAGAAATTTTGGGAGAGAAGATTGTAGATATTTAAATATGTATATTGTATTCCCGATACTGTTGCGGTAGTGGCATCTGATTCTGTAAATTTAAATGCGATCCATTTGTATTTATTTCCAGATCCTGTTGTAGAACCATTTAAATAATATGCGGTGTCTCCTCCATTATATGTTAAAGGTGTTGTAAAACTACCTTCACCTGGTGGTTTTGTCCATGTATATCCAGTTACATCCGGATATCTTTGCGATGTATTACTTCTAAATCTTCCATTTATAAATAATAAAGTCCAATCATTTAAAACCGTTTCGTGATTTGCAATATTATTTATCGATATTGTGTTTAATTGTGTGTTGAAAACACCCATATTACTTATCTCTCCCAAATCACTTGTCGAAATTAATGGGGTTGTGATTTTACTACTACTTTTATTAAAACTGGCATAATCACAATAATAATTAATTGTTTGTGAATTTGTAATATTTGCATTTCCATTTAAATTAAATGACTGTTCATTAATACTTATTGAACCTGATGGGGATTGATTTCCAGATGTGGGGAGAGAAATACTTTGTGTAAAATAAATATCTCGGAAACGATTCGATGTTTTTGTATCGATTTCTGTGCTATTAAATTGATAGGAACCATTCGATGATATGTCCGTCCTATCTATGTTTATTTTACCACTATAACTAGAAGAACTGCGATTGGTTTTGGATATTGAGTTGATAAGACCTACCGTAATTCCAGCTGGTGAAGATGAATGGTATCTTACATATTGATATTGTGAATTTATATTACTGTAGGTTCTATTAAAAGAAACATCAAATGTTTCCACACTAGGAATACCCATACAATATGATAGTGCGGTTACATATGTTTCGGTTCCATCACGCGTAATACTTGGATTTCCCGTAATTTCATCAATATAAACTTTAAATGTAGTAGAAATACTATTTCCACCTACTTCACTGTGTTTATCAAAAGTATAATTTAATGAATAACCTAAGGATGATGGAACACCTATATTTGAGTGTAGTATATCTTCTAATGCAAAACGACCATTTAAACGAAACCCTTGTCTATTATTATTACCATTATATGGATCTATTGCGGTGGGTGCTGTAAAATAATCCACCGTGTTTCCATTTTTATTGGTTTTAGTTGGTGAAACACCAAATCCACCATATACTAATTCTTGTTTTTCTGTGCCATCGATTGAAAACGCAATCTCAGTTAAGTTGTTACTATTGTCGATAAATTTTCCATAACCAACTTCTGTGTTTTGTTGTGTAGATGAATATGGGAGAGATATTTCAAAAGTCCGAGTAGAATTTAATAATTGTAAGTAATCATTACTGGATTTATTTAAATAACGGACACTAGAATTGTTTAAATTATCTCCCGCCCAACTACCACCTGTTGGTGTCGATATTCGATATGCATAAGTTGAAACAGTAAACCATGATGATGTAGGTGTTGAACCAGTACTACTTGGTAATCGTGTAAAGGATGATGTGATGGTTGTAGAATTTGCCGAATAAGAAGATGCAGATGTTAAATTATTTCTTGCCGCCGTAAAAAATCGGTATTTTGTTCCCGCTCGTAAACTACTAGTCGCAATCGAATAATTTGTATTTCGCCCCACATTAGATATACTTGTATTTGTTTGTATATTTGTATTTGTAATCGCAATACCACTTACACTTGACGATGTCGTTTCAAAGTCAAAATAAGTATTGGATGCGTCAATTAAAACACCAGCCGAACTAGCATTATTTAACTCGGTTTCAGTAACATAATATACAAATGTAATGGCACTATCCGATGAAATAGCATTTTCAGAAGAAAATTCGGGGGCAGCAGGAGCCAAAGCAGTGACAAATGATAAATCATAAAAATAAAGGGAACGATTGTCAACTGTTGGGAAGTTTTCCGCATAATTTGTTCCATATATTCTAACATCAAATGGATCGGTTTTACTTAAAATATTATTAATAGAATTTGAATTGGCTTGTTCTTGGCTAACTTTATTGATGGTTAATGTTTTATAGGTAGAGGTGTTGTAATCTTCGGAAGAAGAAAATGTTTTCGGCCATATTCCAGTCGTAAATGTAATCCATGAATTTGAATTATTGTCATAAGTTGAATTACCAGTGTTAATATTTCCAGATATTTCAATAGTGATGGTGTCAATAAATGGAATATTTTTACTTTTCAGAGAGTTTTGAAATGCAAGTTTGGCAAGTATTGTGTTAGTTGCGTTTGCTAATATATTATCATATGTCCAATTGATTTCTACATTTCCAGCCGTAGAAGCAACTTCGCCACTAGGAGAGAAAGTAGAAGGTTGTCGTGTCATTATTTCAAAAAATGTTAGATTGGTGCCACTTGTGTGTATTCTATTATGTATATTCGTAGAAAGATCGGTGATCACTTGACTTGTTTGACCAGATAAATCGCCGACAGCACCACTCGATTGAACGGAAAGATTTCGTATATCTTGTGAAATGTCTTCTATTTTATTTAAAATAGTCCCCAAACCACCACTTGCGTCAGTCGGATCACCCAACACATCTGCAATTTCTTTTAATGAATCCAAAGTGGCCGGTGCATCAACTAGTAATGCTGTTAATTGAGTATTAATCGATGATATATCACTATCTACTCGACTTATTTCATCCGCCAAGTTCTGAGAAATATCGGAAATATCATTTGTAGGCACAAAATGTGTTCCATCGTATTTTACAAACTGTCCTTCTATAATATTATTTACGCTAACATCTGATAAATCGGTAAATGATTCTTTATTGATATTTGTTAAACCAAGCCCCTTGTAAATAAATTCATTTATCTCTCCCCCGCCAATTAAATCAACCAGGTTTTTTGTGGAATCCGTATCTTTTCGATATGCGATTTCCAACTTATTTACATCTGTAAATGTTTGTGCTACATTTGTGATAATAAACCCATTTAATTCTAATTCACCAATTGATACTTGTGTCGCATCGATTACTTTAGATACAACCAATCTCCAATATTGATATTCAAGTGGTGTATTAAGAGATACTGTATAATTTTGAAATAAACTATTAGTATACCAAGTTTCATCACTTAAATCAGAAACATGTGATATTTCTGTCCAAGTAGAAGAATTATTAGAAGCAAACATTTTAAATTCTTTAGGATGGCTATTTACAACAGCGGTAGTGGTGTCGTTTTGTGGTTTAATAGTAAATGAATTTACTTTTGTAGTAGAATCTCCCATGTTAATTTGTATCCATTCACCTGAATAGCCTTGTGTAGTTGATGTGCCATCATATAAACCATAATTTGATTCAGGAACTGTTTCTACAAGTATATTATTACATAAATCGGATACTTGGCTAGATGTTAAATCCACATTAAACATGCGAAGTTCATCGAGTTTACCAGTTCCTCTATATCTAGATCCAATGTTTAAACTATATCCAAACCACCTTAATTCTGTTGGAGAAGTTGTAAATTCAAAATAGTGATGATGCCAAGCGTTTAATGTTGTATTTACATAAAAAGCACTTGAATTACCATTTGCAACTACATCTAATGATCTTTCGTTTCCATCTATATACCATTTTGCGATTTGACCGCTGCCATTTGCGATATAATACTTTACAGATGAATTTATTAAATCCATAGCAAAATAACTTCCATTACTACCAATTCTCATTAATTGAGGTATATCTGTCGAACCTTGTTCCACTGCGTAATGCCAAAAACTAATAGATGATATATCGGTTGGCAAACTATCACTTGTAGTCTGCCACCATACTTGTCCGTCTTGCGAATTATCGCCTTCTAGTGCATATCCGGTGCCATCTCTCCCTCCTGTAACAATACTTGCGGTGGTTTGTGATCCGGATATATCTTGATCTTCAAAATCTTCGTAAAATATTTGCGATGATAAAAATGAACTAGCGTTTCCTTGTGACGACAAATATAATCCGGTGTTAGATTTCCATGTGTGTGTATCTTGTGCTGACACTTGATTATCAAATCCTTTGTCTGCTGTTGAAGAGGTAGATGTTTGTTCGCTGGATGCGCTATATGTTTGATTTGAATATATTGATGAACTGGTGCCACTTAATATAGTGGTGCCATTACCGGTTTCAGTAATATATTTTAAAACAACATTTCCATTTTCAATGTTTAAGGTATTATATGGTTGGGTACTGTCATTATAACGTATAGTGAAATTCGATATATCATATGTCGTTTGGCTGCTAATATCCTTTGTGAAATTTAACTCAATCGTTCCGTTGTTTAAGCTTACATCGGTTAAAACTGGGACAATACTTTCGGTCATGGAAGTAGATAAGTTTTGCAATCGAACATTTACATTTTGCGATAAATCGCTAATATCACTTACAATAGCGTTTAAACTTAAATCGACGCGCTTTAAATAATCCAATACATCATTGATGTAATATTCGGTTCCATTATAATAAATAAATTGTTGTATTTCATCTCCCGATCCAATTTTTAAATTATCTTTTGTTCCCATATCCCTTACATATTTTACTTCTACTTCCGTTAAATTGTCTATTGTATTTAAATATGGAAGCACTGCGAGACCCGATATTTCTACAGTTGTTAAAGCTCGATTATACATTCTAATCTCATCGATTGAACCTAAACTATTGTTATCTCCACTTCTAGACAACAGTTCTATGTCGGCAAATGTGGTTTTAGATTCAATATAAACATGATGCCATCCTGTAAATGAAGATGCGTTTAAAGTAGGTGTAATATCGAATGGAGTAAATGGTAAGTTGCTATTATTGAGGTTTATACTATATTCATTACCATCTACATATATTTTTTTTAAATTGTCACCATAACCCGACAATCGATTGCTGGTGCTATCTACAAATAATTCAATCGCATAACCGTTTAATCTGGTGATATCACTTACTAAAAACCAGTTTTCTTGCAAACATTCATAATCTTTTACCCAAAAAGAGATGGCTTTTACACCATTTGGCATATGAGAACTGGTTAAATTAAACAACCCTTCTCCAGAAACCCCTTTTTTACTGTAACCGATGTTATTTACACCGGCTTCAAATGTGCCTTCTGTTTGAAAATTACCGATGTGTCTAGTATCATTAAATGTTTCAAAGTAAACTTGACCGGATATATCGTTCGGATTAACTAGATGGACATTAGATGAAGCGTCGGTTACTGCGTTTGCACTGTAGTCCAACGAAATATTTACCTTTCCATCTTTAATATATATCTCTCCCAATGGGACATCGATTTCATTTTGTTTTACAGTGAAATTTGCCAGATCGTATGTTTCTAGATATGCGATTTCAGAACTAAATGTTAATTCAATAAAACGATTATTACACAAATCAACATTGGTAAGTTTAGCTCTTGAAATAACCGTGGATGTTGACACAGATGAACCGGAACTATCTGCTGTTGATAATACAGATATGACATTTCCTGTTATAGTAACATTGTTTCCGGCAACTAAATGGTCGCCAATATTGTTTGATAAATCTAGAAAATAATCCCATCTTACAGCAGCAGACCCTATGGTTTGATGTGATTCTGGCAAGTCATCTACTGGATCTGGTGGTGGATTTACTAAACCATATACATTATCTGATGTGAGTAGTAAACCAGACATTGTTAATATAATATAAAATTAGACAAAAATTAATTATATATTACTACTTACTATTATTTTACCTTTTACGCAATACTGTTAAAAATAAAAATATAAATTACAAAGTGATAACCTTGGTAAAGTAAGCCCAGAAAAAGATACCTACAAAACATTTTGCAAACAAGTCCAAGATATTAAAACCAACATTTTTGCTTTTCTCATCCATCATGTAAAGAACGCCATACATACTCCACAAAATAAAGAATGACCAGTATAATATACTATTGTCAAACTTATATTTTCCCTTTAGAAATGTTGCGTATATGTAATAATACATTGCGAAAAAAGCGGCAAATCCAGTAGTGAAACCCATGTTTTTACTGATTGTTCCTATCTCTCCCAAATATCCCATACCAAGCATAAGACCATTTAAAATAAGAATCACTAAATAAGTACCTAAGCGTAGACGACCGCCAGTATTATACAAAAATGCCAAAACCAATACTAAAAGCATAATTGGTGTAGTCATTGACCAATCTAAATATCGTGTTTCGTTTATTTCTTTATAATCAACTTCTTTTTTCTTTAACTTTTCAATAAATGTTCCATAGAAATAGGTAGCAATAACAGATATGGCTGTTTCTAAATTTAAGATATGACGAGCTTTGAAATCTTTTGTTCGCATAGATTCAATAAAAGTGATTGTGGCAGTTGTTAGAAAAAATACATAGGTGATGTAAAATGTATTACGAACGGTCTTATCGCTGGCCATGCCAATAAATCCTTCTTTACCTTTTTTATTAACATGTCCCATGTTTTCTTTATGCCCCATGTTTTCTTTTTTTGAAAGCATAAGTGTAAGTTTCTTTAACGAATTTGTTAAATCCATGTATATACATATATAATATAAAAATGTATGGAAGTATGGATGTATAAAACAGTTAAATTGAATTAATTATATTAATTACATAAATTAGTAATTATAAAAACAAATCATATACATAAATAAAAAGGTTATTTTATACTGTAATATAAAATGGAATGTGGCGTATGTTATTGTAATGAAAATCTGGTAATTACCAACTGTGGGCATAAGTTTTGTATTAACTGCTTAACTACTTGGAGAAATATAAATAATAATTGTCCTATATGCAGAACACATGTAATTCATACTCTACCTGTTAAAACACATAAACCAGAAAGGCGTATCACGCGGTCAATGACTAAAAACGAGCGTGAAATGAAATTTTACAATGAGTTTAGGCAGCTAATATTTAGAGATGAACCGCCTACGCGTAAAGAAAAAATAGAAATAATAAATAAAGTAATGAAACTATGCTTTCAAAATTATAGCTTGATGAATCCTCACATTTATAAAGTTATTCATGATGTGTTATTTAAAACAACTGACCAACAATATATTATCGCCAATAGAGAAATACTTAAAATTCGTTTATTAGAAATCAAGCCATATATCAATCATTCGTCCACCATACCACTAATATATCAAGGAAATTATGAAGATACGGAAGATACTGATGTTGACGATGCCCAAGCTATCGCAAACGACGATGATTACTATGATTATGATTACGATTAATATAAAATAAATTTTATCAATTCCATGATAAAATTTATTTTCATTTGTAATTTAATTTATAATTTCATTTTTATTCCCATTTAATTTTCATTTATTATTTATTTATAATCTACCATTTACACATAAACACGCCGTATTTTCTTTGGATCTTGGGGATTTTTTATTAATTTTGCTATCAATATAGGATTTTCTCCTGTTTTCTTTGCGTTTTTATAACTTTCCAAATCATATAATTCACCCGTTTTAGCATATGGTGCATCTCTTTTAAACGCAAACTTTTTACCATCAATTGTAACTGGAGTAGCCGTCCAAGCGATCGATACTACATTTCTCTTTTTAAATTTATCACTTTGTTCCTTTGTAAATGAAGGCACCGTTAAGTAATCATTTGGATTATCGCTAGTCACAGAATAGCACACAATATTTTCCTTACCCGAACTATGTATAGAACAATCAATAGATGAACTTTTAATTTCAGTTAAAATATCCTTTTTCACATTTTCTTTAATGCTACTAATTTCATGTAACGCTTCATCCGTTGTAATAACCAAATTTTCATCAAATTTACTAACATCTCTAGCTTGCAGTCTCTGTGATACTACTGGTTCCTTTTCTTCTTTTGTAGGCGCATCTTTATCACCCAACAATTGCTTTTCCGAAAAAGTCATTAAATACATAAACACTTTTACACTTCTAAGGTCTGGAGATAAATCAGCATGACTGTTAATACGAACTGCTCGTCCAATAACCTGCTCTTTTCTAACCGGATGCCAATATGGTTCCACAATATGAACATATCGCACATTTTTCAAATCAATACCCTCAGCACCACTACTTGTAATCATGAAGATTTTAACAACCTCTCCATAATGATTGTGGGGATGAATCGCCGTAATTTGTTCCCTTAATGAAGTTGGGACAATTCCCCAATTACTATTAAACACATTTCGTATGATTTCCTTTTTCTCTTCATCTTCTGTTCCCGTATACAGAGCAAAACTGGGCTTACTAAGTTCTTCTTGTGTCATATCAATCAACCACTTACCAGTATCGTCCTTTTTTATTTTAAACTCTGAGTATCCATTTTGTTTTAGTATCAAACTTAATATACCAATCCCTTCTAATGTTCTAAATTGCGAATAAATTAAATGCGTTCCTTTATGACTATCTTTTTGAATATTACCTAATATTTTACGAAACTTGGGGCTATATGTTTTTAAACCATCCATCGTTAAATATTGGTTTGATTTGTCTTCTAATTTTTGAATTGCTTCCGTGATTCTAGCACCATAGTCTTTGTTTACCATTTCTTCAATAACAGCACTATCATCCACCTGAAAACGACCATCCACATTTTCTATGCGTTGATTTACAGTAGCATTATCAATGACATCTTCATCTAACTCTACTGCCGGACCTTTTTCTGATTTTACTTTTTTTGTTGGTAAAGGGCGTGTAATATCGGGTGGAAATACAAAATTGCAAAAAGAACGGGAGAAAATTCGGTAAGTAGAAGTTCCTTCGTCGAAAATGTCATCTCCCGATTGTTTTTTCTTTTTTGCCGATCGTTCTGCTTCTTTGCGTTCAACATCACGAGCCGATTCATAAATCCCGATTTGATAATTACTCATTGGTATTTTGTAAATAACAATATCTTTTGCCGGTTCAAACTTGGGCAACAATTCTTCTTTGGCACTTCTAAAATATGAAGTTAACCCCAAAATTCTTCTTTTAAATAAATCATTGTTAATCATTGAACCATCACGAGGATTAATAAATAGCTTTTTAAACCCATCTAGTGTATCTGGAAGTGCTTTGTTGTTTTCTACCTTCACGCGAGACTTGTCCGTTGCCAAATAATTTTTAGATAATATGCTGACAACACCTTGTATAAAATCATTTTCACCAATAGTGTTTTGTTCTCCAACAGCAACACCTTTATACATCGTTTTTGAGAACTTGTTTTCAAACGAAAAAGGATTGCGCGTAATACTTAATGTTCTGGCAGTTGGCTTGTATTCAATATAATCCACTAATTTATTTGATTTTAATATGGAACGAATGTAATCGGTATTTACCTTTTTCTTAGTTTTAACATCTATTTTGAAATGATAGGTTTTAATGTATCCTCTTAGCATATTAAATAAAATACCGATTTCATTAGGGTAATTTATCATGGGTGTTCCAGTTAAAAACACTACTCTACAATCAATTGCGTCCATTAAATATTCATATAATTTCACTGATAAACTGTTTTTTTTTCTGGTTTTCAACTTGTTTACAATTCTACTTACAAAATTATGTGCTTCATCAATAATAACCACACGATGATCAAATGGATTTGAACGACCGTGTTCTTCTTCCGCTTCTTGTTCTAATTTAGTTAGATGGTCTAATCGCATACCGTTGTATCTAAAAAAACGATATTTCTGCATGATCATTTCGTTGATTTGTTTGTCTAGTAATTGTTGTTGAGTTTCGGATAATTGACCATAGTTGGATTTTTTCTTAACATCCACCATCCACGCTCCCTTATTTCGCTTAATAAATTTCAAACTAACCCCGAGTGCCTTATGTAATGCGTTTTCCAATTCTTCGTTGCCTTTTGTATCTACAAATTCCCAATATTGATTGGTGCGATATAAAGGATCGCCGCATTTTTTCAATTCTTTTACATAGTTCATTTGAAGAGAAGCGGGTGTCATTATATAAATTTGTTTGTCGTTTTTTAAACCTTCGGCTATACCAATGGAACCACATGTTTTACCAGCACCTAAACCATGATAAATAAGAAGTCCTCTATATGGAGAATATAAGTTAATGTAATCTCTTATGATTTCTTGATGTGTAAATAAACTAACTGGTTTACCATCGCCACTTTTCTTTTCCTTTCTTGTTTTGTATGGTTGGAATAGTTTGTTTATGAAATTAGAAAAGATTTTGCGGTTGTTTAAGTAATAGGAATCGGCGCGCAAGTTGATTTTTTTCTTTGTGGA
>Ga0255782_10004084_pt1 | contig 10721 bp, 3 predicted proteins | sample 101ome_26_FD_179980 | JGI IMG/M metagenome (GOLD analysis project Ga0255782, IMG submission 179980) | Coastal salt marsh microbial communities from the Groves Creek Marsh, Skidaway Island, Georgia - 101408AT metaG (version 2) | ecosystem: Environmental > Aquatic > Marine > Intertidal zone > Salt...
CTCTGGAGAGAGAGAGAGAGAGAAAACGAAAGAGAGATGAAGACGAAGGACGACGCTGGCGCCAGTTTCGAGGAAAAGTTGAACGCGATACGAGGATTTACCGAGGAAGAGCTGAACGCGTGCGTGAAAGTGTTGGAGAAGATAGCGCCCAAAGCACAAAACGGGAGGAAGAGGACGGCGGCGGGAGGAACAGAGAGCGAAGAAAAGCGAGGAAAGGAAACGAAGAAGAAGAAGAAGAAGAAGAAGAACGCAAAGACGAGAAGTGATGACGAGACAAACGACGAGGACGACGACGAGGACGAGGACGAAAATCAGCGAGAGCGATATTACGACGAGGAGACGTTAGAGGAGAGACGAGAGGATGAAGACGAAGAGGAGGCGGACGTGCGCGGCGAAGAAGACGGAGGGACGAAACGCGCGGCGGCGCGAGGAACGTCCTCGTCGTTTAAAACAGTCATCGAGCTCAAACAGCACAAGCGATTGCGCACGTCGCTTTTGCCGCTCGTGGAGTATTTTACCGCAAAGCTCTACCGAGGTCAAGACCCGGCGGAATATCGAGAGCAAAAGCAATCCAGGAGGGCGAGGAACGATCGGAACCAGAGGATGAGAGCGTTGGATCGAGAAGTGGTGGCGAAAACAAAGTTGAGAGAAGAGCGGTTGAGAAAATTGAGGCGTTTGGAGGAGACCAATTTTAACGCCTCTTCCGAGGCAGAGTTGTTAGAGTGGAAGAGAGAGAGAGACGCCGCGAGGAAGTACATAGGAAATGGCATGGATAATGGTAGCGCGGGCGAGGAGGAGAACGAACGAAAACAAAATCAGTTGTCCGGGATGTTAGTACCGGATGGCGTCGTCGAAGAAGAAGAAAACGGAGAGAAATTAGGAAAAACTTTGGCCGGTGCCACCCAGAATACTCTTCACATTCCGAACGCGTGTTACTGTTGCAAAAAACGTTTCACCGAAGTGCATCATTTTTACGCCTCCATGTGTCCGTCCTGCGCGGAGGAAAACTATTTTCGCCGACATTTCACCTGCGACATGCGAGGAAGATATTGCATAGTCACCGGAGCTAGAGTTAAAATAGGATTTCGAGTCGCTTTGAAATTGCTCAAAGCGGGCGCGTTCGTCGTCGCGACGACGAGGTTCCCGGAAGATGCTCGGGAACGGTTTAAGAAAACCGACGTGGAGTTGTTGAAAAAACAAAAGCAGAAAGAATCGTTCATGAACCGATTGAAAATCGTCGCCATGGATTTGCGAGATTTATCAGCGTTAGAGAAACTGTGCGAAAAATTGAACAAAGAATTGCCAAGATTAGACGTCATCATCAACAACGCGTGCCAAACCGTTCGGAGACCGCCGACGTATTATAAACATTTACTAAAGGGTGAATTGGTTAAAAAGAAGGAACGCCGCGAACAGCGAAAAATGATTGGAAACGGCGATGCAGGAGGAGGAGAAGAAAATGCCAATACACTCCTAACGACTACCACTGACAATAACGACGACGATGACGACGATGACGACGAATGGACGGTACCTATGTCTGTTTTACAGTCGCAACTCGAAGTTCTCGAAAAAGATAAAGAGTTTTCCGCTACCGACGAGACGTCGGCGATGACTACGACGACGAGAATGAAAACAAACACCATGTTCCCGGAAAATGTCTTCGACGTCAACGGACAACAGGTCGATTTGCGAACGCAGAATTCGTGGACGATGAAACTCGGAGAGATTGAAACTCCGGAACTGCTCGAAGTTCTCGCCGTAAACGCCGCGGCGCCGTTCGTTTTGAATGGCAAATTACGCGCGCTCATGAAGCGCACGGCGATGGAACTTCCTGTACCGACGACATCGACGACGCGAGGAGAAGAAAGAAGATGCGCGTTTATTGTAAACGTTTCTGCCATGGAAGGCAAATTCTATCGCTACAAGACCGCCAACCACCCGCACACGAACATGGCCAAAGCTGCTTTGAACATGATGACCGCCACGTGCGCCAAGGATTACAAAAAAGATTTCATATACATGACGTGCGTGGACACCGGATGGATAAACGACGAAAATCCTCTCCCGGTCGCCTCGAGAATCGCAAAAGAACACAACTTTCAAACGCCCATCGACGAAGAAGACGCGGCGGCGAGAGTCGTCGGTCCCATTTTCGAAAGCGTCGCCGACGACGAAGAAAATGAAAAAGAAAAAGACGACGACCCTCTCCCTTCGTTTCGCAAAACCGTCTGGCCTCCCAAATCCGGAGTGTTTCTTAAAGATTACAGAGAGAGCGAGTGGTAATTAGTAGTAATTAGTAGTAATTAGTAGTAGTAATAATAATAATACTGGTAATAATACTCGTAGTAAAAGAAAAAAAAAGAGAGTTCGTACACACGCGCAGCAGAAAAAAGAAAAATAAAGAAATCTCTCTCTTCATTTTTCCCCGATTCACTCTGCTCTGCGCAGATTCGAACGAACGAACCGAGAAAGGAGAAGAACGAGGAGAGGGTGATTTTTGAGCGTCGGCGAGAAGAAGAAGAAGAAGAAGAAGGAGAAGACTTCGACGAAGACTTCGACGAAGAACAAACCATCGGAAAGGTTTAGCTCTCGTTTAGAAGATCAGAAGAATCAGAGCTCAAAAGAGATCAAAACAGAGAAAAGAGGAAGAAGAAATCAAAAAATATGTCTTCGTCGGTGCACTCGGGCCACTCGGGGGGAGGAGGGAGCGACGACCACCTCGCGCGTCGTCATTCTCATCGTCATCATTATCATCACACGACCATCACGGGTAGGTTCGCGGCAGCGACGACGAGTGCGAATCCGCTCCCCCGCAAAAATCAGCCTTTTCGAGAGGCGCGAGGAGGAAAGGAAGAGGACGAGGAGGTTTTTTCAGATGAGGACGAAGACGAAGACGAATGGGACGATTTTTTCGATGATGATAATGATGACGATGACGATGACGATGAAGAAGAAGAGATGGAGGAGGAAGAAGACGAAGACGAAGAGAAGAGACGGGTATGGCGGGGAAAACAACGACACGCCGACGCTCCGAGCGCGAATCCCAGCGCGAAGCGAGATGAACAAAACCAGAAGAAATATCGACGACGAGAGGTTTTCCCGAAGCTCGCGTACAACAATCTCGGTAAGCGAACGAACTTTTCGCAGTGCTTGAACGCTCGAGCGAAAAAATGGAACCCGATGAAGCAGTTTGCGCCGGTGAAAAATGGCCAGTTTGCGCCGGATTGGTCTTTTCACGAGTTTGAGTTTCCGGAACATCGGGATGAAATCATAGAGTTTGAAAGTAGTGTTGGTCAGAGACGGTTCGCGTTCGTGCTGAACACGATCGAGAGGGAACTACGATCGGCTAATCCAGAGTTGGTCGAGTTAGTTGTGAAGAGTTTGCTGAAATGCACGAACTGCGACGTCGCCAAGACGTTGTTTCGCGCGCAGAAGTATTTTGATTTCTATCAAGATATGTTTGGTTCGTTGCGGAACATCCAACAGTTGAACACGGACGAGGAGTTGAAGCGAGCGTTTGAAACTGGCGCTTTGCAAGTGTTCGAAAACGTAGACGGGGAAGGGAGAGCGCTGGTTGTCGTTATGTTGAGCAAAATTGTCCATGGCGCGGGAATTAATCCAAGAGCGACATCGTTGTTGATGGTGAAAATGCTCAACTACGTGATTTTACGCACGTTGAAAAACTACCCCACGACGCAAAAGAAAGGGTTCATATTTCTGTGCGACATGCACGGATTAAGTTTCGAGCATTTCAACGTGAACTATACCAGAGTGAATTTATACACAATTGCGAACTTCATGCCAATTCGAGCGGAGAGGGCTGGGATCATTCGACCGCTATTATTTACGAAATTTCTGTTGCCGGCGATGAAGTATTTCGCCTTTGCGTCGCCGAAAATCCGCTCCAGATTTCACATTTTGATGCAAGATCCGTCGGTTTTGATTCAGCCACCGTTTAATTTCAGGATAGAACAAGTACCGCCAGAATACGGTGGCACCAACAACATGTCTTACGGAATCTTAGAGAGGATTAAAACGTGGATGTTGGAAGAGGAGGAGATGTATTCGGAGTTTGGCGGCGTCGAAGACGACGATCGAAGCGGCGACTTTGAAGGCGTAAAAGATTCTCCCATGGAAGAAGGCGAAGACGCAGAGGAAGAGAGAATAGAGGACGATAAAACGACCGCCGCGAGCGGCGATGCCATGTGCGTGTAAAAAAGCAAGAGAGAAAGAGAGAGAGAGCGTGTGTATCCTTTCTGATTATGTAAATACTGTTGTACAAAATGCATCCAAAGCGTCTCATTTACGCGCTCGAAGAGCAGATGTTGATTTTTCATTTTGTTGTTTGTGTATATGTAGAACTCGATAACTTTGTAAAAATTACGATGAAAATCTGACTAAAAAGTACGAGTACTTAAAAAATCAGACACGAAGGTTGCTTCATAAAAAATAAATGAGAGAGTAACTAACGCATATCACACAACACGAACGCGAGAGCGACGAAAGATGTCGTCATCGATCGGTGCCCGGTGAGCTCCCACCAAAACTTTATCGTTCGCGATGCCGCCGGTGCTTCTTATTCGCGACGCGCGCACGAAAACGAACAACAACAACAACAACAACAACAACAACAACAACTAGAAATTCACGCGCGCAAATCTCTCTCTCTTTCTCTCTCTTTCGTTCTGCAAAATGATACCGGCATCAACGACAGACGAAGATAATCAAGGAGACCAGCGTCACTACCATCATAATCATAATCATAATCAGCAGCAGCACAAACAAACGCTCGCGTCTTTCAGCAGTCGAGAGCTGAGAGAACAATACGAAATCCCCGGGGTTTTTTTGATTGAAGACTTTGTCACGAGAGAAGAGGAGCGCGAGTTCATCGAGGCGAATCGCAACGATAACGAGGAAGAGAGAGGCGGCAATTTAGAGCGGCATAACGAATCGGACGAGAAGAGTCGAGGATGGAAATCGTTGTCGAAACGTCGCGTGCGACATTACGGGAAGAAGTTTGATTACGACACTCGCGACGCGGCGAACGACGCCGAGGAGAAAATTCCTGAACTGCTCGATGTGGACGTGAGAGAGAGGCTCCGGGCGCTTATCTCCTTGAGCGCCGCCGACGACAATGAAAAAACATCCGAGGGAGCGAATAAGAGAGAGAATGAGAGTGCGAAAAACGATTTTTTGTTCACGCGTCAGAACGCAAATGACGACGCGTGGACCGGGGATGAGAGAAGACAAATATCTGACGCGATTCAAAAAGTCATCGCGTTTGATCAAGTCACCGTAAACGAATATCCGCCCGGATGTGGCATCGCCCCTCACGTGGACACGCACTCCGCATTCACGGGAACTATCCTCTCCCTCTCTTTGGGCGATCGGTGCGTCATGGAGTTTCGCCACCCGAACCCAAACGAAGAAGCAGAAGAGGAAGGCTATTTGACCTCTTCGACTACCGAGAGCGCCGCTACTACTACTACTACTACCACGGCTGCGCGGCAAAATAGGAACGATACGATGATATTCCCCCACCGCGCGCTCGAGTTGCCTAGGCGATCTCTCCTCATTCTCACCGACTTTGCTCGGTTTAATCGCCAGCATTACATTCCAAAACGAAAGTCAGATCCTATGATTGACGGAACGCGACGAATGCGAACAGAAACCAGATATAGTTTCACCATTCGACAAACGCGCAGCTATAACAACGATGGCAATAACAACAATCAAAGAGAGAACAGTGAGAAACAACATAACATTCGCTCGTGCGACTGTCGATTCCCGCTCTTTTGCGACGTTAAAGATGGGCCGTTCTCCAAAATCATTTCGCGAAAGAAGAAAAAAGAAGACGGGTAGAAAAAAAAGAGCATCACCTATTGATGAGACGAGTGCGTGCGAACAATACGTAGTGCACATCGACATTTAGAGCGGAGCGGAGAGATGTACATCTCGAACGATCGATCGATCGATTCAAGTGATCGGACCCTTTACAAAATGAAACTTCATTCTTCCGTTTTCATCGCAGCACTTTCGACGCTCTTTCTTATTCACCTTTTTCATGAAAAGCGGTTTTTTGGCTTCAAAAACTTATTTTTTTTCTCCATCAGCACAACTCACTTCTTCTTCTTCTTCTCATTCCACGACGACAAAGACGACGACAAAACGGAGCCGTTGTTGTCGTTGTCGCTATCGTTGATGATGTCAGCGCTGTTGTCATCGCATAAAGGGGGCAGAAGAAGAACCGCGGCGGTGGTGGTGGTGTGCCTCGTCAGTGGAATTCTTCTTCTTCTTCTTCTTCTTGTTCTTCTCCCCAAGTCGACGACGATATCTGTCTTTTCTTCGTCTTCTACTTCGTCGTCGTCGTCGTCGTCGTCGTCGTCGTCGTCGTCGATTTACGACAGCGAAGTGAGAGAAAACGAAGAGAATGCAGCGCTCCTCGATTCTTTTTCCTCGACGTTGTCGTCGTCGTCTTTGTCGTCGACGTCGTCGGACGAAACCGTCCAGGAGGCGAATGTGATTTGCGACCGAACGCGTCAACTGTGGGTGGAAGGCGAACCACCGAAAGTGAGCGCAAAGCTGAAACGGGGCAGTGGCGGCGCGCCGAAGAACTTGCCGAGATTCGCACCGCCCAAATGTAAGAGGGATAGAGTGGAACGAGTTCGGATGGCTATCGCGGTTTCGACGAGAATCGCGAGAGGGCAGACGACGACGACAAGCTGGGCGGATGTTTTGGTGAAGAAAGTGCACGCAAACTTGCCGAAGCTGTGGAAAGCGGAGATTATTTTTTACGACGACGGTGAGAACGATGAAGATGAAGTGAATGAGAGTGAAGACGGAGGTGACAGTGACGAGCAAAACGGCACGCGCGAAAGGAAGAGAGAGAGCAGGCAAAGGAAGAGAGCCGCTACGGTGACGACGCGGTCGAGAGAGTATGTGAGAAAAGCGGCAAATTCAGCGAAAGATGGGAAAGGATACGCAGTTTACGCGACTTCAAGGGATACGGACGCGAGAGTAGTTTCGCGACTGTTGAGATTGACGAGCGCGGAGACGATGCTCTTGATGTATCCTTCTTCTTCTTCTTCTTCTTCTTCTAGTTTTAGTTCTAGCTCTAGCTCTTTGAGAGAAATAAAAACTGACATTGACGTATCTGTGGATTGGATACGGAAAGCGGAAGCAATGTTAGCGAAGGATGCAAAGTTAGTGGCAGTATTTTTTTCCGGTGGAAATTTCAGCGGCGAAAGAAAAGTAGAACGTAAGGGTGGGAGTGATCATCGCTCGTTACCCGCATCAAATTCGATTGTGCTAGTAAAGCGAGAGGCTCTTTTGAGAGGAGGGTACCAGCTTCTTGCGGAGAAGAAAGCTGCGCCATGCGGTGCCAATAATCCAAATCCAGACGGTTTACTCATAGAGGCAATCAAGAACGTGGGCGGAAAGTACGTCACAATGCACGCATTATCCCCGCACGATGTGATCACCGCGACAAAATCAGACGATGGGGATGGTAGGGCAATTTGTGGTCCAGAATTTTTGGACGTGGAACCCGCATCTTGTGATGACGGATGGCTCGCTGGCGGTGGAATAGGGGAAGCCTCGCGGAGTGAAGTGAAAGTTATGGCATCAATCGTGATGCAGTTCTACGACCGGCCAAAATCTATATCGGCTCTTCCTGCGTTACTCTCCAAGAGATCTCCAGTTCTCGCGGAGCTACTGGTGAACAATGACTCTCGGAGCGGTCACGAAGCTTGGATGAAAAGCCTTCAAAGGTTTCATAACTCTATGGTAGTCCTAGCCGCAAACAACAGCGCGGACGAGAATGTATTGATGAAAAGGAACAAATACTCAGTGCCATTCGCTTTGCTCGTACACAGTCCAGATGTGCACGAAATCAGGGGTTATAATAGATTAGGTCGAGCTGCAAACGGTCCTTTTGTTGCTTTCATACAGGATGACGATCGACCTAACGATCCAAATTGGCTAGCTCGGGCTTTGAAATTATTCAAGGTTCAACCAAAATTGTCCATGCTTGGCGGACACGCGGGTAGATTGGATACCTCAAAAAATATGGAGGTGAAAAGACAATGGGGCGCTCGCTCCAGAGGATACCGTGGAGGCCCAACTTGGCAAAATGCCGGTGAAAAATATGGCAATGCCGCTGGCGCTTTACCGATTAAATTTCTAGATCCGAACACAGACGAGGCTTTCATGTGGGCATACAAAGTTAACAGCGCACCTTTAATCGTCCGCACCGATGATTTCATACGAGCTGGATTATTTCATCCCATGTTCTCCTGTCCAGGCGAGATGGGAATTGGTTTTGATTTCGAATTTTCAATACGGCTTTGGAAAAACGGCTTGGGTGTGGGATTGTATACGTCCGGGTTCAAGGACGGACTGGGCGGCGGAGGAAGTACGCGATCGAATCCAGTGGCGCTTTTGCGAAGAATGGCGGCGTGGAGATCAAATAACATTTTATTATATTACTGCTACCCGAATTTTCATCACGAGAAGGGAACGAAAATTGCGCAAGCGTGGAATAAAGAACTCGCCCTGCGCACGAAGACGAGACGGCCTGCAAAAAGCTCTCCGCTTTTCTAATTATTGCTGTTGATATGAAAAAAGAAAGCTTTGATGAAAGCAAAGAGAAGAAAAAAAGTAAGAATTAATGATAGAACATCACGAATATTCAATGTATCGATTCAGGTTTTATACATTCATCGGTCCTAATGCTCTTTTATAAAAAACAAGAGAAAATGCTATTTCCAAATTTTAAGCGTGCGATCAAAGCCTGCGCTCGCAATAAAGCCCCCAAAATCGCTTGTCCCATAACTATAACTACTACTGCTAAACTTACCGCTACTAAATCTTTTTCCACTTTTTCCTGTTCTTCCTGCAGAGCTTCCCAAACTACAATCCATTACTTTGCCTTCGTGTCCCTCCAAGCGGGCGAGTAAAGAAAAGTCTAGTGTGCTCCACAATTTAACCGTACCATCGAAACTGGAGCTGCTGAACCAACACCCCCGTCTTGGTTCAAAAGATACAGATGATACTAGTCCAGAGTGCGCAGGAATTGTGTACGCGTTCTCTTGCTTTCTTAAATCCCAAACCTTCACGAGATTATCTTCTCCTCCAGTGACACATAAAGAATTTGTGACGTCAACCGAAATTGATGTTACGCCTTTTGAGTGTCCTTTCATCGTCCATAAACAACGTCCTGATCTGAGATCCCACATGCGAGCGTACGCGTCCAGACCAGTCGAAAACAATAAACTTCCATCCTCGTTAAACGTGCAATTGTAAGACGGGCGAGAATGTGCCTCCTGACAAAAGATTTCTTGCGAAGTATTTGCATCCCAAAGTCGGATCGTTTTATCGTAACCCGCCGTGGCAATGGACGCGCCGCTCGGATGGTATTTGACTTTTGCTAAACGTCCGACGTGCCCAACCAGAGAGGCTCTTTTTCTACCTGAAAGACTGAAAAGACTGCACGTACCATCCATCGAAGCGGATGCAAACACCGGTAAATCTTCATTTCCAATTGATGCCATTATTAAGGGCGAAAATGCAAGCCCAGTAACTCGCTCCTCCGAAGCTTTTACTGTATGTGAGAGAACACAACTAATGTTATCCTCGCTACTTCTGTTGAGCATAATATCTTTTTCTTTTTCTCTGCTCTCTTTGGTAAAGCTGTTACACACATTCCAAACCTTGACCGCACCTGTCCAGGAACCGCTCAAAACGATGCCGAGAGATTCAGTGTTGAAGTCCTCCTCGGTAGAATCGCGTTCATTCTTTATTGTCGATGCTAACATCAGTCCATGATGGCTTTCATCGTATCGCTCGAGCACTAATGAAGCAACAGTACTCAGTGGTCTCGAATCACCAACGACTGAAGAGACAGGAGCGAATCGCGACTTATTCAAATCTGCGCATTCTTTCCTTCTTCGATTTAAGAAAGTATCGCTCGCCTCATTTCCTTTGGATTTTTCTCCCTCTTCTTTTCCTTTATCAATATCACCGGTATCTTCATTGATATCCGTTAAAACTCTTTCTCTCGCGCGTTGCAAGGAAAATTTTGCCGCGTGCATTCTGGCGCGTGTCAAAATCGCACTCCCTTCCGTGTAAAAAGTTTCCTTTCTCTTCCTCCCTCTCTGCCGGTTAAAAGTTCCGTCGGTTTCTCTCTCGTTCGATCCGTCCTCATCCTCATCCTCGTCGTTTCCTGTTCCAGCGACGGCGGCTGTGGCGGCGGCAGCAGACAGTGAAGACGACAATATTTTCTTCAATCGTTCTCTCCTTTCTGCTTTCCCTTCTCCAAAGAGACAAATCGGTTCATCGAGGGACCGCAACCGTTCCTTTACCTCTCGATCGCTCGTGGGAAGAACTGAGAGCGACGATGGAACGCCGAACGACAAAACATTACCACCAACATTGCTCGCGTGATTATTATTAACGTCGTGCTCTTCTTTTGCTCTCTCTTCTTCTTCTTCTTCTTCTCGTTTATTTTTCTTTCCGCCGACGAACAAATTGAGCTCTCGCACGACGTTTCTTTCTTCTTCCTCCTGGACCTCGCCGTCGCGGATGTCGTTTAACCTCGTCGTCTTCGTCGCCATTTCTGAGAGTATTCTCTCTCCTCCTCTCGCGCTCGTTTCTGACTTTGTTTTGTTTCCTCTCTCTCTCTCTCTCTCTCTCTCTCTCTCTCTCTCTCTCTCTTTTCT
>Ga0255782_10004097_pt1 | contig 10701 bp, 7 predicted proteins | sample 101ome_26_FD_179980 | JGI IMG/M metagenome (GOLD analysis project Ga0255782, IMG submission 179980) | Coastal salt marsh microbial communities from the Groves Creek Marsh, Skidaway Island, Georgia - 101408AT metaG (version 2) | ecosystem: Environmental > Aquatic > Marine > Intertidal zone > Salt...
TTTTCACACTTATCCGTCATCGCCGTCAGGTGCGTCTCCAGCGCCGCGTCTCGCGCCGCGCCGTCGGGTATTCCGCTCGCGATCCAACGCGTGAGGAAACCCATTGCGCGTCGAATTGTGACGATATATTCGTATGGGTTTTTAGTGTACCTGTAGTACCCGGTAGTACATCGATGCATCGATGCGCGCATCACGCGATAAGACGCATCGCTCGCGAGACGCCGACGCGCGCGCGCGATCGCGCGGACGATGGAGACGGCGTTATCGCCGTCGGTGTCGCGGGACGTTCGCGCGCGGGCGCTGCGGACGCTCGCGGGAGGCGCGAGCGGGAGTCATCGTCAACAACATGGCGAAGACGCATCGACCGCTCGAGACGCTTCCGCCATCGTCGTCGTCGACGCGGACGTCGACGCGATACGGCGGACGTTTTTGACGCCCCCGAACGGGTGGGTGGACGAAGCGTGCGCGGGCGCGGCGGTGGACGCGCTGCGCGCGGTCGGTGGGGCGCGGGGGGAGGACGCGGCGAGACGCGCGTTGGACGCGTTGGGCGAAGAGAGCGCGTCGCGCGCGAGCGGTTCGGAAGAGGTTCGGACGCGCGCGTTGGATGCGCTGAGTCGCGTCGAGACGTTGACGGTGGAGGAACGAAGGCGTTGGGTGGTGGATCCGGGTTTGGAGTGCGTGCGGGAGGGCGCGGAGCGGGGGGGTGGGAGGTTGTGGGCGACGGCGTGTAGCGCGTGTTGTCGAGCGGCGAGCGCCGAACGAGGCGAGGCGTACGACGAGGCGCGCGTCGGGGTCGTCGTGGGGATGCTGGGGGCGTCGACGAGCGAGTCCGATGACGGCGATGCGACGACGACGACGACGACGAGCGCGGCGGAGCGTACGAAGATGTTGTTGCGATTGGCGGGCGCGCGCGTGTGCGGCCGATTGGGCCGACGCGCTCAAAGCGCCAAGAACGCGTTGATAGAGTCGTGCTCCAAGGATAAGGCGGTGAGCGTGCGGTGCGCGTCGGCGACGGCGCTCGGGAACATGGGTCCGCTCAAGGCGCAAGATCTTCGATGTTTCGCGAGAATGCTGGGTGATAAGAGCGACGCCGTGTGCGTGGCGACGACGCGCGCCGTCGGATCGCTCGGCGGCTCTGCTAAATCCTTGATTGAAAAGCTCGCGATGAACGCGACGCGCGACGACCCAGAGCTTCGACAGGTGACGTGCGAAGCCTTTGAGGCGATTTGGAAGGGTAAACAAGGCGAGCCCGCGCCAGACGGTTCGGACGACGTTCGATTATTCCAAACCGCTGAAATCGCTGGCGCGTTAACCGTCGATTCCGACGGGGGCGTTCGCGCCGCCGCGACCAGCTGTCTCGGTCACCTCCGCGGCGCCGCCGCCGCGAAAGTCAGCTTGATCAACAAGCGCATCGAGGACACGGACGAGGGCGTGCGCGACGCCGCGGTGGAGACGCTCACAAGGCTTGGGTTTTTCAATCCAAACACCGGGGCGCTCAAGCTCAAGGGTAACTATCGCACGACGAAATTCCAAGCGAACAAGACGCTCTTCGCCGCGCTCACCACGGCTGGCGCCGCCGGCGCGATGAAAGGCGGCACCGGCGACGCCCGACCAGTGGTGATTAAAGTCCCCGTCGGCTCCGTCGTTCGCGTGTGGTGGCCCTTGGATGAGTGTTGGTACGAAGCCAAAGTGACGGATGCGTCTTCGGCTCGATCGCGATTGTTTACGCTCGTCTACGCGGAGGACGGCGTCGAAGAGCTCGTAGATTTCAAAAAGGAAAAGGTGGAGCTTCGACACAAACCGAGCAAAAAAGGACCGACGACGTGGATTCCGTGCGGGGCGGTGCCGCGTAAACCGCGCGCGTTGGATGCGAAAAAGGAACGAGCGAAAAAGGCAAAGCGGGAAGAACGCGAACGCGAGCGACGATTGAAACGCGAAGAGCGAGAGCGGTCGAAACGGGCGAAGAGAACGCCGGGGTCGAAGAAGAACCGCCCGGGGGACTGGGTGAAATACGCCTTCGACGCAAACGATCCCGACCCACAAAGTCTCGTCGGTCGTCGGGTCAAGGTTTGGTGGCCGTTGGACAAGGCGTGGTACGCGGGCGAAGTGCGTCGATACGACGCCGAATCGTCGCGACACGTCGTGTATTACTTTGAAGACGACGAGGAAGAATCGCTCGATTTCGCGCAGGAAGAAGTGCAAGTCTACGTTCCGAACGACCAAGTCAGCGTGCCGACGATTCACGGGCTAGAACCGAAGCGATTACCCGTGTACTGCGGTAAAACAAAGGGTCTGTTTGAACCCGGATGCGTTCGCGGGTCGGAATGCGTCACGGTTGTCGGCGGTAAAACTCTCCTCGCGTCAGAATTTGAAAAGAAATTCAGCGACGTCAAACAAACGACGCGACGTTGGAGGCGCAACGTATTCGTCAAGGGTGAGAAATCCAGCGATGGATCGCCTTTACCCATCGCGAAGTGGCTCTCGCGACGGGGCGAGCGATGGGGCGTAGCCATCGTCGGCGCCGAGTGTCGAATGGATGTCAACGTCGACATGCGCGACGACGACGAAAAGGATACCGAAAACGGGGCCGACGCGTCCGAGCCCGTCACTCCGGTGTGGCAACGCGTCAAGATTGTCGATTACAACCCCACGAGCGGCGAACACATGGTGGTCGACGTCGACGAAGACACCGGCGTTCCAGATCCGTCGCGCTACAGTTGGCTTCCGCTCTGCATGCAACGCACGAGAGCGGAGTGAACGAACGAACGAACGAACGAACGAACGAACGAAACAAACGTTTCATTCAATACCACACCGAACCTGTACTTAGCTAAATCAAGACCCGCTCGCGACGTCGACCCGATCCATCCATCCGTCTGAAACCGTCGCTCCGCGCGCAAACGCGCGAACCGCACACGCGGGCGCCCAGCCCTCTCTCTCCACGGACGCGATCCGTCCCCTCGTCCGTCGACGCGCGTCGACGACATGACGACCGCGATCGCCGCGTCCCGTTTCGCCCTCGTTCGTCTCTGTCGTCCGCCGTCGTCGTCGTTGCGTCCGCATCGGCATCGGCATCGGCATCGCCATCGCGACGCCCCCGTCGTGGCGGCGGCGGCGCAGCGCCGGTCATCGCACCGTAAAATCGACGGAAACGGCGGGTGCGATTACACGGACGTCCGCCACCAACCCGACGCGCGCGCGCACCCGTCGCACGCCATCCCGGACGACGCGCGCGCGCCGGCGAAGGACCCGAAGAGGAAGAAGAAACCGGTGGCGTTGTTGCTCGCGTACGTCGGTCGCGCGTACCGCGGGAACACGCACAACGCGCAAATCGAGCGCGGGTCCACGGTGGACGACGTCGTCGAGGACGCGATGTTCCGCTGGGGGGGGATACTGATGCCGAATTATCGCAGTCGCGGCCTGCAGAGGCTAAAGTGGAGCCGGAGCAGCCGAACGGATAAAGGGGTGAGTTCGTTGTGCACCGTGGTGAGCGCGCGATGCGAAATCGATCCGGATTCGTGGAACGAAGACGCCGAAGGACGAGCGGTGGCGAGGGAGATTTCGGCGCACTTGCCAGAGGACGTGCGGTGCTTCGCGGTGTACAACACGCCGAAATCGTTTCAGGCGAGACGGGAGTGCGTGATGCGGACGTACGAGTACTTATTACCGGCGAGAGTGTTGGATTTGATGGACGACGACGGGGCGACGGAGCGATTGGAACGGTTTCGTACAGCGTTGAAAGCGTTCGAGGGTGCGCACCCGTTTCATAATTACACCAAGCGGGCGCAGTATTCGAGAAAAGCCAAGAGGAATTTTAGCGCGAAACTGCGCGACGCGCGAGGGAAATTGGCGTGGGAGGGACAGGAGGGCGCGGTGATGGACGACGCGAGCGAAGAGGAAGAGGAAGAGGAGGAGGAGGAGGAGGAGGAGGAGGAGCGAGTCCAAGTCGAAGTCGAAGTCGACGAAACGTCGTCATCGTCTGGAATTCCTTCCGATGATTCCTTCCCGAAACACGTCGGCCGACGGGACAGAGGCACGTATTGGCTGTTCGAAACGGACCCGAACGATCGCATCGGACAGTCTCACTTTCGAAAGATTCACAATTTCACGTGCGGAGACGCCGTCGAACGCATGGATTTCGTCGACGAATCGACCGGGTCCGTCGTCGCGAGCGAACCGTTCATTCGAGTCTCCGTTCGGGGCGAGTCGTTCATGCTCCACCAGATTCGTAAGATGATCGCCACCGCCGTCGCGGTGAGCCTCGGGCACATCGATTTGGAGTTTTTACCCGCGTCGCTCGCTCGACCGTGTCGGGCGGCGATGCCCCTCGCTCCGGCGTCCACGCTGTACCTCTACGACGTCGAATTCATGAAGTTTAGAAAGAACCTCGAGCCCAACCAGCCCAACAGGCTCGAGCGACTCGTCCCGTCCGAAGCCGTTCGCGCAGACCTCGACGCGTTCAGGCGAGAAAAGCTCGAACCGGCGCTGGCGCCGGCGTTATTAGACGAAGAATGGGACGCGTTCAAGGAGAATTTGGCGCGAAACGACGGAACGGACGCGACGGTTTACGCCGAAATCATCGACGCGTACGCGACGTACAAGGCGAATCGAGACGAGGCGCGGGCGGAACAAGACCGTTTAGAGCGCGAAGCGGCGGCGGCGGCGGCGACGACGACGACGACGATAACGACGACGACGCAATCTTCCGAGTAGACGGACCGTTTGCGAGCGACAGATAGATTTGTAACAACAACGATGAGACTACGACGTTTACACGAGGACGGAATCCAGCGAGTGGTTATCCGTGACGCACACGTACGTCGCCCCGAGCGCGGCTAAAAAAATGATCCCCTCCAGCCACGCGGGAATCTCCTGCCTTAAAGCCTTGGTGACGCACCAGTACGCCACGAGCGGACTCGCGAGATCGACGGCGAGATCGGGGGTTCGGTACGCGTACTCGTCCGACGCGAAATCCGGCGCCCCAAACGCGCCGGACGCCGCGCCCCCGCCGACGACGAACCCTCCGACCGCGTCGGACACCGCGTTCGCCGCGTCCGGGAAAGACGCCAGCGCGGTCATCGCGACGGCGGTGGTCGTCGTCGCGAGCGTGAACAGACGTCGGCGGTCGTCAAACGTCGCTTTCAATGTAACATCGTCATCGTCATCGTGAAGACGACCGCGACGACGACGAACGCCCGCCCGCGCGACCGAACCCGACGCGCGCGACGGCGAACACCCACCCGCGCGACCGACGGACGCCGCCGTTGTCGCCGCCGTCGTCGCCGACGCCGACGAAGACGATCTCGTAAGCATTCCTCGAACCCGCGTCAGTTTTTGACGCCGAATCCATCCATCCATCCATCTCGTCGCGTCGCATGGCGTCGACGCAGACCGAGCTCGCGCGACGCGCGCGCGAGGAAATCGAACGACTCGAGCGCGCGGCGACGCGAACGCTCAGGGAGGAGGCGCCGACGACGCACCGGGCGCGGTTGGAACAAAACCGACTCGTGGATGCGTTTCTGCGCGCGAGCGTTGAGCGCGCGAAACGATTGGTACGTGTGTCGAGACCGCGCGCGCGGACGGACGAACGAACGGACGGACGGATGTCGACGACGACGACGCGTTCGGTGGTGGTGGTCATCGCGGGACGTCGCGCGTCGATGGGACGAAGCGCGGGGATCGACGGCGTTCGCGCGAATTTAGGGCAACGACGGACGGGACGGACGCGCGCGTAAATAACGACCACCTCTCTCGCGATGACGTTTAAAAGGAGACTGACGAAAGAGAAACCACCCGCGTTATCGCGTGGGTGCTCGCGCGAACGCACAGAAAACGACGTACGAGGATGCGGACGGATCGCTCAAGGAGGAACTGGAATCCATGGGCGACGGGGAGGATGTAGAAAAAGCGATGCGAGCGTTTTACAAGGCGGTGAAATCGGTGCGGGAGGCGCACGCAAAGTTCCCGGGCGCCGTCGCGAGGGATGGTGGGGAGTTTATCGAGGAACTCGTCGCGGAGAGCGTCGCGGGAGCGGAGCGCGGGGCTGTGTTTAGCGGTGAAGAGGGTAACGGGAGGTATTTGGATTTACACGAGGCGCATCAGACGTACGCCAACTCGGCGTTTGGCGGCGTGTGCGATTACGGCACCTACCTCGAGAGATGCGGGGATTTCTCCGCGGTGCCGAGGGCAAAAAAGTTTAGTCCGGCGTACGGGGCGTATCTAGACGCCCTCGTCGCGTACCTGCGTTCCTTTCACGAACGCGCGATTCCTCTGCAGTTTGTAGACAAGGCGTTGGCCAAGGATGCGGAGGAATTCGAGAGCCGATGGAAGAAAGGAGAGTGTCCGGGATGGGAAGACAAGGGCGTGCGCTCGGTCGATGACGCGACGCTCAAGTCGAACGCTGCCGTCGATTTGTCCGCGTTTGGGTCGTTAGACGATCTCACCGCGGCGCTCGACGCCGTCGCCATCAAATCGGCGCTCGAGTCTATGGGTCTCAAAGCCGGCGGTACGCCCGAGCAACGCGCCGAGCGGCTTTGGAGCGTCAAGGGTAAGAAACTCGCGGATATCGACCGTAAACTTTTCGCCAAGGGGGTGGTTGTCGGCGCTAAGAGCGCCAAGAGCTCCAAGGAGGAGGCCAAGGCGAAGGAGGCCAGGGCGAAATCCATCGCCGTCAAGGAGAGCCAGTGCGCGTGCGCGCTCAAGTTGCTCTCAAAGCAGCTCGACGCGACGCGCACCAACGTGGAGAAGAAATCCACGCTCTCCCTCGCCGAGCTTCAGGCGGAAGCGGACGAGGATGACGATTTCTCCGACGCCGAATCCGAGGAGGATGAAGAAATTTACAACCCGCTCAAGCTTCCGCTCGGATGGGACGGCAAGCCCATTCCGTATTGGTTGTACAAGCTTCACGGGTTAAACATGGAGTTTACGTGCGAGATTTGCGGCAACTACTCCTACTGGGGTCGGCGCGCGTTCGAGCGTCACTTCACCGAGTGGAGACACCAACACGGCATGCGGTGCTTGAAGATTCCCTACTCGAAGGCGTTCAACGAAGTGACGTCCATCGCCGACGCGCACTCGCTGCACAAAAACCTCTCGAGCCGGGAAATCGGCGCGTTCAACAAAACCACCGACGAAGAGGTGGAAGACGCCCACGGCAACGTGTACAACAAAAAGACGTACGAGGATCTTCAGAGACAAGGGTTGATTCAAAAATGATGGACGTCTTTGCGCTCGGATGGACGGATCGATGGATGTTCAACATCCGACGACGTCAACGCCGGCAACGTTGACACGGCTGAAGACGATTAGCAAAATCTGACACACTCTGACAATGTCCACACTTCAATTTCTCAGGTGTAATATAACGACAAATAGCACGATGACGCTTTGCTTTATCTTGACGCGTCGGCCCCTCGTGTGCCTCACAAGTGGCCTCGCGCGCGCGAACGAGAATTGCGATCGAACAACAATGGTCGAAACCCGTCGCGGCGCTCGCGCGAGGACGACGCGTCGGACGTACACTAATCGTACCGTCAACATCATCGATCGCGCCATCCGCGCCGCGGCTACCGCGGCTGTCGCGTCGACACCGACGACGTCACACATTGTCGAGGATGAAAAAGCGCACGAACTTGACGACGACGTGACGTCCGCTCAAAAGACGAAGACAAACGTAGGACGCACCGCGAACGTCGACGACGACGAGCCGACGACGTCGCAGACGATCGACCACGCGGCGATCGCGGACGCGCTGACGTGCGTCATCACGGGAAGAACCTTTGAGGATCCCGTGACGACGCCGTGCGGACACACGTTTGAGAGAGAAGCGTTAGCGAAGTGGATGACGCGCGGTGACGGGGAAAGAGAGACCCGTGCGGGGTACGGGAGAGATATCGGAGGCGGGGCGAGCTGTCCGCAGTGTCGATGCGCGCTGTATCACGAGCTTCCGCACGAATGGCCGGTGAATACGACGGTTCGGGCGTGCGTGGAGGCAACGTTTGGGAAGAGCGGGACAGAGCGGAGCGCGATACGGGCGGTCGGTGATGGCGTAGACGACGACGGTGGGGTTAGACCGTCGATGGGGGATGTCGAAGACGCGAACTCGAGGGATGTCGGCGAGCGGAAGGCGCCTGGGACGGATGTGCCCATCGTCGGGCCGACGTATCGGTTACCCATGTTCTTCTTAGACGCGTTGGTACCCGGACAAGAGGTGACGCTCAACGTGTTTGAGATGCGATACAAGGTGCTCGTGCGGCGGTGTTTGATGGGATCGAGAAAGTTTTTAATGATGAGCAGCGAAGACATGAACGAGGAAGAGTTTTTGCACGCGTTGCAGGAGGATGGGGAGCTTCCAGAGTTTTCCCAAGCGGTGCAATACGGCTGCCGAGCGATGAACATGTCGTTGAATCATTTCGGAAGGTTTTGCGTCGAGTGCCACATCGTCACGTGCCAGGAACTCGTCGATGGGAGGTTTTTGGTGCGCATCAGAGCGATGAAACACGTCTACTTGCACGGGGCAACGAGGGACCCCGCCGGGTACTGCGTGGCGTCATGCACTGAGGTGAACAGTCTGGTGGAGGACACGTCGGATCCGGATGATTCCGCAGACCTTCGTGCAAGACGCGCCGACATAAAGCTCATGCTTCGCGTCGAGCGTGCGATGGAGATTTTCGATACCTGGGCCGCCATGACGAGCGGCCCCCGTTGGCTGTACAACTACGGAGGGAAAATGTCGGCATTGCTGCAAGCCGTCGGCGTGCAGCCGGATAAAAACCGATCCGTCGATCTCGCGTGGTGGATCGTTCGCGTGCTGAACCCACTTCCGACGATCGACGGGACGATTGAGATGCGAGCCATCTGTCTCAACGCGTGGCAATTGGACGTCCGCTATCGTGTCATCGCGCAGATGCTCGTGTACTCGCTCGTTCTCGTGCAGCACATCGGCATTCGAGATTGGGTCAAGCGAGAGCACGTCATCGCGATTACGATTTGCGACAAGTTGCACGATGAGTTGGAGTCCGAGTCAGGGAGCGCGATATACGAGAAAATCCGGTCGGATTTGATGGAGCTACTGCGAAACGCCGAGTATCATCCGTCGGTGGAGAGCGCGATTGAAGGGGCCAATCTGATGCTCGCCGATCCTGAGGAACGCCACAGAGGCGTGGTCCCCGACCACACGTACCACGAGGCGAGTGATGTGTTCTTCGAAGACGTCGTCAACGCCATGACGTACTCCTACGGCCGAAGCTCGATTGCTTTTGCGGCTTGGCGAGTGCTCTCAAACTTTGAGCACGACAGCGAAAACTTGCGACGCTGGAATGCTCGTCTGCTCAAACACTTTGACTCTTCCGAGCTGACCTCGCTCTTCGAAGTCACGGGTCCGTTCAGCGATCTCTTGCGACGAGACATGAGAAGTGGGATGTATAAGCTCTTGTACTTTTACGACATCGTGCGATTGGTCCTGTACCTAGTCTACAGAATTCTCGTCTTGCTCATTTTTGGATTGGGATTTTTGTTTGAAATGTTGTTCGATCGCGAGTTCGCGGGCGGTCCACGAACAGCCATGCGAGGCTTCATCATGACTGTCATGATTGGCGCGCTATGCGGCATCTTCGCGCGCTCCTCCGTCGACGCGTACATGGCGCAATCAGCGCCGGCGTAAACTGAGGGCGAGTTGCAACAGTTGTGATTTTACGTACATCATTAGTATTTCATTTCACGCGGCTATCATCGCCTCATTCTCTTTGCGTCTTGAATAACCTTGCTCGCCTCAACCTTGGTATCGCGACCGTACCTCCATCGCTCGTAATCGAGCTGTGGCGCTCTCCCAGCTTCCCAAACGACGCGTTCCTCTCTCGTCAACAAGCGCTCCAACTTGGACCCGTCGTCCGACCGCCCGCACGACTCCAAAAGCAATTCCTGCCACCTCTTCGTCAACGCCCTGTTTAACCCCTGACTCGTCTCCACCGCACCGTCCTCATCACCTTGTCTCACGAGCGCATCCACGAACGCCGCGCCAAACCCAAAGTACGACTCGTTCACCGAACGCAAGTCGGCAATCTTCGCCCCGTCCTCCGCCTCGAGCGTCTTCCAAAACTCCTCCGTCAAGCATCCAGGCGCGTCAGCGATAAACGCGTGATCCGTCAACGCGCCATCCATCCACCACAGCGGCACGTTCGCTCGGTGTTTCTCCGGCGCGTCCGCGTCGCTCGCACCGAGCTCCCGTCCCAAATCCTTGGCACCGTATTCAAATTCCACAGACACGGCGTGTTCGCGCGCGAGGAAATCATTCATGTCGTAGTAATTCGTCCCGGCGAGACCTCGCATTTTGACGTCGTTCGCGTGGCGTTCTTTGCGTCCCTCTCAAGCCGTCGGCGTCCCTCTCAAGTCGTCGGCGGCGGCGGCGGCGAACAGTGAAGTCGTGCGTCTGGTTCAGCTGTCGCAACGTTTGAAAAAACTAGTTGTGTTCTCTATTGTATGTGTAAACAGTGAGTAGGTTTTAGATTTTGTACTTGCGTAGCCACGCGAACGCGCCCCGCGTCACTCGACGACCGCCGGAAACGAGACGCCGAGCGCGGGGCGAGCGCGCGAACGTTCTCTCGTACACACGCATTCGTCTGCGCTCGATCGGTCGGTCGACCGCGCGGGGTCGAGACGCGAATCAAAGACGAAAACTTTCGACACGAGTGCGGCGAACAAGAT
>Ga0255782_10004114_pt1 | contig 10671 bp, 2 predicted proteins | sample 101ome_26_FD_179980 | JGI IMG/M metagenome (GOLD analysis project Ga0255782, IMG submission 179980) | Coastal salt marsh microbial communities from the Groves Creek Marsh, Skidaway Island, Georgia - 101408AT metaG (version 2) | ecosystem: Environmental > Aquatic > Marine > Intertidal zone > Salt...
AACTCATTGTCATCATCGCCAAGCATTATCGCTGATAATAGAGCAGGGACAACTGCTCTAGCGCCAAGTGTCGCTACAGTACCCATCAGTCTAGAGTATCCAGACTTAGAGTATGCTTTTCTTTGCGCATCAGTTAGTGTTTCGTCTTTTCTAGCTTTATCAATGTCTTTAATTGCATTTGAAGCATTGTTATATATACTTCTATACGCTTCTAGTTTAAACGAAATAAAGTCCCCGAAAGGAATTCTTGCTAATGTTCTATGCCATTTCGGAAGTCTAGAGAACGTTGGTGTATTCTGTTTTACATACTCAGCAGCTTCTTCTCTTGCTTTCTTCTGCTGTGTTTCTGTAAGCTGTGCGTATTCTTTGCCGTATAACTTCTGTGAGAACACCTCTTTTTCTTTTCTGTAGATTATGAGCTTCGTGTAATCATCAACAGATGCATATTTCTCTGCAGCACGTTGGTCTAACTTTCTTGCTTTGTTAAACACCTTGGTTAACAGACTCTGTGCTTGGGCTTCGTCTGGGTCTACGATCATATTGATAGCTGCGTCAGACACATCAATTAAATTAGCATTGATATCTGCCCCAATCAATCCTACAGTAGCCATCTCTTTTAGCAATGCCTCGATCTCAGGGTCGGCCTCACCTTTAGTCATTCTATCTTTTCTGGCTTTAAGGTCTTTATAGAACTGAGGGTTTACATATCCGTTAGCAGCGATGAAGTACCAACCACCCGTAAGGTTCTTACGCCATGTAGGTAGGTTCCATATAACTTTAGACTTACGTGCCAGTTTCAATACTTTGAAGTATCCATCGATGATAGGAATGTCAGACTGCATCAAAGGCTTTCTGTCCATCATCTCCGCAAGCTCTGCATGCACCCACTTACCGTTCAAGTATGAATATGGGTCATCAATAAGTTTCCACTGGCCGGAGCCTTTCTCTCCTCTAGTAACCTCATCCTTGATAATATCCGAACCAAACGCTTTTGCAATACCATCAATCATTTGACCACGGTATTTTATATTAGACAAGGCAACAGAAGTGTCTATAAACCTTGTGATAGGATCACCCTCTTTACCCAACAGCTTCTGAATGTGGTCAGGGATATCTTTTCTTCTTTGGAATTTAGTCTTAGGAACCTTTAATCCTGAAGCGGATATACCAGAGAATACAAATCCTTTGTCAGAACGAAGGGCTTCAATGTCTCTGATGTATTCATCAATACTATCAGCCGCTTCTTGCATTGTATCTTTTTGTATCTCTTCTGAGTTTATAAAATCTATAGCGGTAGCCTCATCAACTCCAGACTCTACAAGGGCTTTGATTTTTCTTAGTTTAGCAAATTCAAACTCTTCTCGTACCGCTGAGTTTCTAATGTCATCGGTAATCTTGTATTTGTCTGACTTAAAGAATCTGTATGAGGTCGTTAGATAGCTGCCTATGTTGTTCTCAATGATATCCCGCAGGGTATTAGACTCAGCGATAGACTCAGCTTCTTCTTTAGTCATCTTACTGTACAGTGTCTCGCCAGTATTGATGTCATATACCTCGTATACCTTTTTCTTTCCTTTTTCTTTTTGCTTCTCAGCGTCTTCCATTTCTCTAACCCCCTTGTAGTTCTTTCCTACAGGTAGGTTAATTCCTGGATCATTGAGGAGGTCTGTGGATAGGCTGTCGATATATGATCTCATACCATCTAGCATAGCAACTATAACTTCGCCTTTAGGTAGTGACTTTAATTGCAAAGCCAATACATCACGGTCATCTGGATTGGTCAGGTACTCGTTCGCAACTTCCATAGCCTCTCTGGTATCAAGGATGTCTGCAAGTCTTTCTGCCATTTTTCTTATCTCAGCTCGTGCAGTGCTGTTTTGAGATTCCATGGCCTCAACATATGTTCTAGCCTTCTTTTGATTCTCAGTATATCCGGAGAAGTTCTTTGCTGTAGATTGCAGCAATGGCCAGATACCTTCACGAGCCTTTTCTCTGATAGTCTGTTGTTTATTTTGGCTTGGAGGCACTTCTACAGAAGATCTTTCTTTAGAGGCACGTTTATCACGAATCGCCTGCTCATATAGTCTTTCTGTGCTGTTTATGAGGCTGTCGTACTGATCCTTAGCTGACTCAATATATTTTTTCCATCCACCTTTATCTTTCGCTGTCGTTTTTGGGACACCGTTTTCAATAGCTATATCGATAGCGAGGTTCTTGATGATCATGTGAATGTCTTGACCTCTAACCTCAGTAGCCTTATAAAAGTTTTTTATGTCAGACCAAAACTCTTCCTTGCCCTTATACTCTTCAATCTTCTCTTCAATATATTTTACTTTTTGAGGATTTAGAGCTTTGTATTTTTTCTGTAGATTCTTTACTGTTTCTGGCTTACCGTTGATAACCACCACTTGAGACACTCCAGATGTGGATGGAAGTAAAGTATCATATCTTTGTTTGTTCTTCCACTCAGCATAAGTCTTGTCTTCAAGATTCATTGAGTCTGTTATCTCTTCTGGAGCGAATTCAGTTTCTTTGGTAACATCGTGGACAGGATACGCAAACCAGTTGTACGGGCCGGCCATTATTTTGATAGAAACTGGATTGCCACTCTTTGTTTTAATAGCCATAGGGTAAGACTCGTGATGACCACGACCACCATCTTTTGTAGGAGACGTGCTAATTGCTTCAACCTCCTCTGTAACCTCTATGATGGTATGTGCCATTCCTGGTTCTACTCCACGAACCATAGGCTCTGTAAGAATATCTGTAATTGCTTTGGTCAAAGACTTTTTAGATATACCTCCATGATGCGGATCAATATCTAAGTATTCTGACACCCTGTTTACAAAAGTCTCATTCTTGCCTATTCTATCTGAAACTTTCTTCAAAAGAACCTCTGAAAAAAGATTTCTACGCTGTGTAAAGGTGGAGATGTCCGCCCCCAACATAGATCTGAGCATAGAAATCTTGTCTTCTGCTTTAGTAGACTTGGTAATCTTAATGCCAGCAAGCTTTTTTAAAGACTTCTTGTAATGTGTTAGCTTAGATCTATCTCTAGGGAATAATTTTTTACCCTTTTTAGCAAGTTTATTTTGTTCTTTTTCTAAATCCTTTATAGCGGATTTAGTATCACTGACAAGCGAATCATGAAGCTCGTAAGAAATGTCACCAATTACCTTGTCTAATGCTCTTCTAGAGAATAGACCGTTATTATCAGACATATGGTACAGAACATCAATCAACCCGTTGGCATTAACGGTGCTAGACAACAGCTTATCCTGTGGTCCTGCATTGATCATGATTCTAGCAACGCCAGACATTTTAATCATGTCGTTTATTCTGTCGGTCATTCCTTGAGCAGCAGCGTCTGTAGATGCCCACACGTATCCGAACTCTGCAAAGTGGATAGGGTAGAACACTCCACCCTTGCCCTCTACTATTACATTTCCGTTCTCGTCTAAGATGTTTCCAGAGAAAGCATTATCAGGTGTGTGGATCATCACAGGAGAGTCAAAGAACTCTTCAATCTTATGGCCTGTCGATATCATCTTCTTGGCCATTTCTCTATCCTGTGTGTACTCGTATACTAAGCCATTCTCAGCAGTATAAGATGCATTGTCCAGAGATGAACGCTCACCAAAGATTCCTTTAAACTTAACACCTTCCTGCTTAACAGCTGTTGGTATAGGATAGTCTTGATAGTAAGAAGCATCGTTAGCCCCTCGCATCATACCCGCAAAACCTTTGATAAACTCTACAGCTTCAGTAGCAGACTTCTCAAACTCCATATCAACTTTCATGGAGTTGATGATGTTAGACTTAATGCCTAATTTACCAGCAAGGTTTACCAGGAAGTCACGGATAGCCTGTGCAACTTTCTGCATGGTAGACTTTTCCAGTATGCCAGGCATCTCAGATAGTCTAGCTCCGAACTCTGCCAAGAATTCTTCAGACTGAACTTCCGGATCATACTGTTCAATGAACCGTCTCATACTTTCAGCCTCCTTCTTGTTCGTAGACTTTAGTACTCCGTATACCTTTTTAGCTAGTTCTTTAGCAATTACAGGGTCTTGATTGAATCTGTGGTCAAAGTATGCGTGGAATACCTCGTGAGCAATTGTATGTAGGTTGCTATTTTGAAGGTTGATGTAGATTTGTCTACGACCATTCTTTCTGTTGTAGATCATTCTAGCTTGCTCACGGCCCTCTCTAGATGAACGTCCTTTACTAGACACCTCATCCATTTTAGCATCAAAAGCTTCCTGATTTTCAGCGAACAGGATGTCTGTGCCAGGGGCAATAAGCTGTATAATGTCTTTTGCGGCTTCGGCTCTTGCAGCAAGCTCCTCAAAGCTCACACCTTTTTCGTTAACCTCACCTTCTGCTTCAGCAAGGGCATCTAATATTGATTTATTTTCAGCTTCCTGTCGTCTTTTAGCAATAGCCTCTTCAGTAACATACTCTTTCCAGTATTCTGAGAATCCCTCTTCAGATATATTTTCTACACCTTCTACAAATATGATAGACTTGATAGCGTCCTGATATTGATCTCTGGTTGCAAATACTGTTCTTTTGTTTCCAGACTTGAGTATACCGTATCCAAGATGCTTTTGCCCAGGGATATTGGTGACTCTGTATTCCAGTACCACTCCCTGTTTTGTCTTGAGGGTTACAGAACGGTTCTTAACTAGTCTAGCTCGTCTACCAATCTTCTCGGTAGAGGCTCCTGCAGCCCGCATAGCATTAATCTCCTCTGTAGACAACGCCTGCATATCCTCTATAGCAGTATCTATAATACTTGCAGGACGGTCCTTACGTGTAGACTCTGCCTTCATTCGGCTTTCTGTACGTAGTTTAAAGTCCACATCCTCACGTACATTTTCTTTAGCAGCGATTCTGTTGATTTGCTTTCTAAAGGATGTAAAGTCCTTGTATGTTCTTACTCGAGCTTCCTTACCTGGTACACGCTTAGCGATAGAGAATGTTACCTCTCCTGCACGTGGGTTGCGGAATACCTCGGCATCGTATATGATTTCTTTACCGTCCTCAGTCGTTTCAACGAGCTTGACGGTGTGTGTGTTCTGTCTAGAGTCTACAGTAGCTTTAATAGACTTTACTTGCTTGACGCTAGGGAATTGCTCTGGAGATGGTTCTGTAGTCTCAGCCTCTTCAGCAGATGGCATCTCAACCTTTTGCTTTGTCTCTTTCTTAGGCTTGACTGGTGCGGGCTTTTTCGTTTTTGGTGCTGATGGTGTTGCGGCTTCTACAGGTGTAGGCTGTTCAAGCAATGGCATTCCCTCGCCATAATCCCAACTATCAGGATTCTTTGCCATGAATTGTGCCTCTACCTTAGTCTTAGCAGCTGCTATGGATCCAGTCTTGATATTTTTAACATACCATTTACCGTATCCTTCCTCATTGATTTCAAGACCCTCTTGTTCTTTTCTATTGTCAAGAATTTGAAAGTCTTGTTTTATATCCTTAGCAGACTTTGGTAACGTATAAGTTACTTCTTGGACTTCTTCAGCCTCTTGAACATCTCTATCTGCTGAAGGCGCTTCTTCGCTTGGCTCAGCGACAGGTTCGGCTTGGACAGGGGCTTGCCCTTCCTCGACAGGACTTGGTACTTGTTCTTCTTCTTTACGATCATCTTTTACCTCTTCAACTGGTTTCTCCTCTTCAACAGTCTGTTGAGCGACCTCACGATACTTGTTTTCAATCTCCAGTTTCTGAGATATCAATTCGTTTATCTCACTAGAAATCAATGCCTTAGCCTCTTCGCTTTCAACCTTTTTAAGCTTTTTAACTTTAGCTGCCAAGCGCCCATCAATGTCTGCAACCTTTTTTACATCCTCTTCAGAGAACTGCTCATAGAATTTTGCATCTTGCTCAATGATTTCTGCTTTCTTCTTGGCAATGTTTTCACGGCCTTTAGTAAGTATATCTCTTTCTTCTTCGCTTAGAGACTCATCTTTAAGTTTTTCTTTTAGCTCGCTATCTAGCTCATCAAGAGTTTTGCGCTCCTCCATAGTTTCGGAAGTGCCTTGTGCGCCAATAGACTTGGTGATACCATATATAGATCCACCCATCAATGAGCCTACAATCATAGACTCTGCGATTTCCATGGCATCAAACTTGCTCTCACCCTCAATTGCACTACGAGTAATCTGATCAACAATAGAAACCAAGGCTTCTTCCGTACCTTCCTCTAGTGTAGCTTTTAACCCGCTTGGAATTGTTGCAAATAGATTCTGTTTAATTGCTTGGTCAATAGGCTCTTTACCAAATGCTTTACGAATCATATTGATATCACCAGCAAATAGTTTTTCAGCTGCAAATTCAGCCGCACCCATAAGAACAGAGTAGCTTATTTTCTCAGACTCGGTGTAAAGAGGATTGTCTTCCACTTCGTTGTATGCGCCACCGGCTGCAGATGTACCCAGTAGGGCTAATCCAGAAGAACCCCCAGTAGATGCTGCTAGAGCAAGCTGTGGTATTTGTTGAACCATGGTATGGCCAAGAAGACCGATACCTCCAGATAGATTACCGTCCATCATACTACCTAGGAAACCTCTCTCGATCTCCTCCATGGTGTATCCTGCGGTAAGTAGGTTGTTTATCTGTCTCTTTTGAGCATCTTCCAGAATAACCTCCCCTAATTCTCCAACAGGCTCAAGAAACTTTTTGTTTTCTATCTTGCCTGCATCCACTAACTTTCTAACAACCTCTCCTTCTTCTCCAAGAAGGTAGCTAAGCGTTGTGGTGTTGATTAAGTCTGTGGCTTTTAGGATACCACCAGCTGTGGTTTCAGCACCTGTTCCAAGAGATACAACCGTGGAGCCAATATTTCTTCTAAACCATGAATCCGAGCGAGAGGGTAGTTCCTCCGAAGCATAACTTGATTCCGTAGAATCTTTTTTTTTAGCGTATTTAGACTTGTAGTCGTTGACAACATTCTGAATGAAATCGTCAGACTCTCCGTTCTTGATCATCTCCGAGACGATACCGTCTAGACGTGTACGATCTTCAGGACTTAGGATTAAATCTTCAGGCATTAGTATCCGTATTTGCTTCTAGCGGCTTGGCTATCAAACCCGTCTTGCGAAGGTACGGATTTTTCAGAAGTCATATTATAGAACTCATCGATCATCTTCTTTAGACTCTCTTCGTAACCAGGAGCTGTAGCATATCTGCTGCCCTCATCATTCACGAAGTTGTCTAGCAATTTTGTCCAGTCACCGTCCGGTGCATAGCGTCTAGACATCAAGCTAGCGTATGCGTCTAGTCCTTCAATCCAGCTATCAAACTCTTTGCTCGCAGCTTTTTGCTCTGGTGAATCTTTTCTCATTGTGTCTCCAGAAGTCACATTACCTACATTAAAGATATTGTTGGTTCTAGCCGCACGGCCCTTAGTCCCGAAGTTAGACTCCATAGCACCTTGAGCAAGGATAAGCTCTACTGGTAAATTGTATTTAGCAGAAACATCTATAATGTCTTTAGCAGTGATAGGGGCGTTACCTCCAGATTTAGCGTCAATAAAGCTTTGGATCTGCGAATCTTCAATACGCATGTTTTCTTTAAAGGTTACAGGTGCCTGACTCAACCCGTCAGTACGATCAACAGATTCTTTTTCTTGACCAGTCTGAGCTTTGGAACGAATGTTGATTTTCGTTGCTGCTTCAATCTGTGCAATCTGTGCTTCGCTGGCTGGCTTGATCTCACCGCCCATTTGAATCCCGTCAACTACAGACTCTTTAGTTCTGATATAGTAATCTCCATTACTATCCATACCCACAGCGGCATAGTCTCCTACAGCACGTGGAAGAGCATACATAGTTACATTCGTGTCTTCATATATATCACCGTAAGAAGGAAGCGAGCCAAGAGATTGTGTGCCGCCTCTTTTATATAGTCTGTCCACATCGGACTTGACAGAGTTTTTATACATACTAAATGCCTTCTCTCTGATTTTAGGGTCAGACATCTTAGCATTAGCGTCTGCAATGTCTTGAGCGCTAAGGCCTCGAGTACCATCGATAAGACCTGTTTCTATAGCATATGCTACCGCAACATCAGAGACAAATGATTTGTTGTTTTCAAACATCCAGTTAATCTCATCATCAAGCATGTCTAAAGCAGCTTCTTTAGACCCAGCGCTTGAAATACCATCAGCATACTGAGATACGAAGTTTCTAGAAAAAACATACTTACCCTCCTGAACAGCTTTGGGAATCATGAAAGAGTTGTTTGGATTCAACCCAGACGATGTTAGGTAGGAAGATTGAAATGCAGGAACAAATCCTTCACCATCTTTTACCATTAATACACCGTTCTTCATAGTGAACTCCATCTTTCTATTCATGAAGTCTGAATATCCTTTTCTAGCCTCGTCTGGAGACATAGTATAGTTTTGGAATCCGTCTGCTTCGGCATTCGCTAATGACCTCCCTGCGTTTGAGTTTTGAGTCATGATAGCCCCGACATATGTTTGAAGCTGTGCGTTGTAGTCGTTCATCTTCCGTTTTGCAGACTCAGAACCCGTTTGCTCAAAGTCTATGGCTGCTTTTCTGTACTCATTGTAGACCAATGTAGCACCAGTAGCCGCATCACCTTCTAGTTTATATTTAGACTTATTGTATAGCTCTTCTGCACCAGTAGCCTCAACAGTTTTCTCTCTGTATTTGCGCTCACGCTCCTCTTTAGCAGCCTCAGCTTGCTCTATCTGATAGCCTTTTTCGGCTAAGTTAGGTATCTTAAATACGGTTGTTCCTAGTGGTCCTGCCATTACTTCTTCTTTTTAGCCTGTTTTTCAAAACGCTTGAACAGCTTCTTAGCGTAACTACTTTCATTAGCAATCTTCTTAGCCTGTGATGGGTTAAGAATATATTCATTGCCTGTAGCCTCCCCTACTTTTACACCGTTCTGTACTATGTCTATAGGATTTGTATCATGGTTAAATTCTCCTCCAGTCATCATACCTCCCTTTTCCATACTAGAGATTCCTAAAAGTACATTTCTACCAAATACTGGATTGTTTACAAAAGGCTGTAAGGGTGAGAAAATAGGTGATGAGCGTACAATTGCAGGTGCAACATTATTCCTCATGAATCTCATGTATTTTTCATCGATACCACTCTTAGGGCCAATAAATGTTTCTCCGTTTACATTTAAGTATCTTTCATTAGGACCAAGAGTTGATTTATCAAACTCAGATGTAGGACCCGCATATCTAAATTCTTTTAACCTGTCCTCAAACATACTGTAATCAGGGCCTAGGGTAGCATTGCTGAATGGCGCTTGAGGTTTAGGCTTGTTAAGCTCTTCTAATCTTTGTTTAGCCATTTCTGAATTACGGTCAATCTCTCTTTGACGAGATGTGTCTGGAATAGACATTCCTAGAGAGTTGTATTCTACAACAGGTCTTTTTAGTCCAGATGTAAGGTCTACTGTTGGGTCAAAGCCTGAACGTATGCGAGCTGACTGATCTAGAGAAAGCTGCTCGTAACGCTGTCGTGCCGCTTCGTCTTGAGCCTGTTGCTCGTTAAGTCGGCTCATTTGCCTATCATATTGATTTCTAGCAAACTTACCCATATTAGCAGAAAGATCATCAAAGGCTCCATACATTGCAGCTTCTCCAACCGCACCTAATCCTGCTCCAATGTTTCCTAATGCAGCTTGATATGCTTGATTGGCATAGGCAATGTCTTGCTGACTACGAGTCTCTTTACGGCCAATAGCCGCCTCCTCTGCTTTTGCTAGATTCTGTCCTGCTTGGAGTCTCATTACTCTTTCTTGCTGAAGCATTGCGTTTCTTGCTGCCTGGTTTTGTGCTACTGATGCTCCAAGACCGCCAACTAAAGCTCGGCCACCAGCACCCTGAAGCGCTTGGATAGAGGTTGCTAGATTTGCCTGGATAGACTCAGACTCCATACGAGCCAGTTCAGAATCATATGCATTTTTATAATTCTGGTAATACTGCTCTGGAGTTTCTAATGAAGGGGCCGCTGCCTTAGCTCTCTCAAATTCTGCTCTCGCTCTTGGCAGCTGTGTTATTCCGTATGCTGTTTGGGCTGCTCCAAGTCCTGCTTGAATTAAAGCGCCCCCACCAACGAATTTTTTAACTGTATCTTTTTTTGCCTTCATATTTGCAAATTTACTCATTTTAGTTGACTCTATCGTTGTGGAGTCTAGATCTGTCGTAGCTTAAAGAAATCGCATGAACCTCAAATGGAACAGAGTCTGAGCTAGTCATTTTAATTTTCATGTACACGTCTCTCATAGGGTCTCCCTCAATGAGTGCTGAGTGTTCCACAAACACATCATCACCCACAGAAATGTTAGAAATACCTGTGGTGCATTGAATAGTCTTACGGTCAGTGATTCCGCTGATTTCCATACCAGTACCTGTTAATGTAGATCCAGATGCCGTCTTCAATATGTCTCCAACAATAAACGGGAGTCTGTTTACAGGTGTGGTGAAAGTCACAGTATCGTTTGAAATTGACTCTACCTTACCTATGTATATTTGATGCGATTTAGATTTAAGAGTATCTCTCTTAATCATCGCATACTTGTGTCCTTCACGAAGATCAAAGTCTGTGGTGCCTAACGTAGTGTTTTGGAACGATGTACTCATGTCTGCACTCCAGGTACCGTCACCCTCTACTCCGA
>Ga0255782_10004115_pt1 | contig 10670 bp, 9 predicted proteins | sample 101ome_26_FD_179980 | JGI IMG/M metagenome (GOLD analysis project Ga0255782, IMG submission 179980) | Coastal salt marsh microbial communities from the Groves Creek Marsh, Skidaway Island, Georgia - 101408AT metaG (version 2) | ecosystem: Environmental > Aquatic > Marine > Intertidal zone > Salt...
TACGCTGAACAAAAAGCTTGGCCTGTTGAGCAAGGGACTGATTGGCGCACGGTGGCTGTTATTCAAAGATGGCCTCGGGGCAACCAATCACTTTGAATCCTGCGCGTTTATCCGCTCAAGGAGCGGGCTGAAAGCGCCGGACATCCAGTATCATTTTCTGCCAGCCGCGATGCGCTATGACGGCACCGCCTCCACCGACGGCCACGGATTTCAGGTACATGTAGGCCCTAACAAGCCCAGGAGCCGCGGGCGCGTAAAGATCCGATCGGACAACGTCAATGACGCACCGAGTATTCTTTTCAACTATTTACAGCATGAGGAAGACCGCCAGGCCTGGCGCCAGTGTATCCATCTGACTCGGGAGATTATGTCGCAACCGGCAATGGACCCCTTTCGGGGTTCAGAACTCCAGCCCGGCGCGGACGTGCAATCCGATGCCGAAATCGCAGCATGGCTGCGGCAGAATATTGAGAGCGCCTATCATCCGGCAGGCACCTGCAAAATGGGTCCCGCTACGGATAACCAGGCAGTGGTGGATCCGGAGTGCCGAGTGCATGGTCTGGAAAATCTCCGGGTGGTGGACGCCTCGGTGTTCCCGACCTTACCGAACGGCAACATCAATGCGCCTGTCATCATGGTGGCCGAGAAGATATCCGACAGAATTTTAGGGCGGCCCGCATTGCCTGAGGCTGAGGTGCCGCTGCATCTGCCTGACAATTGGGAGACCCGGCAGCGCTGACGGTCCGATGACATTGCTCTGCGGCTGTTCAGGCAGACAAGCAGACCACCCCCGCCAGCAGAACCGGCCGTTGATTCATCGCACGGTGCGCAGAAACGCCAGCCGCCGGCCCGGAAAAACCTGCCGGTGAACGCGCGCTGTGAACGCCCATAGCCTCATCCAGCTACGACGCGAAGTACTCCCTGAACAGGGTAATCACTGTCTCGGTGTCAGCCGCACTGATATCGAGATGGGTCACCAGACGCATCCGTTTACCACCCAACACCTTAACCCCCCGCTCCGCCAGAAATTGCCCAAGCTGAACACCGGTGTCCTCATCAGGAAGCTCGATAAAAACCATGTTGGTCTGGCTGCTGATGAGCGTGATGGCATCAAACTCAGACATGGCCTGGGCCAGGCGTTTTGCGTGCGCGTGATCAAAGCGCAAGCGGTCAACATGGTGGTCAAGCGCATAGTCGATGGCTGCCGCCAGCACGCCGGCCTGGCGCAGGCCACCTCCCGCCATTTTGCGCCAGCGTTTCGCCGCAGCGATGAACGGGCCGGAGCCGCACAGTAACGACCCGACCGGTGCGCCAAGGCCTTTGGAAAAACAGATCGAAACGCTGTCCACATGCCGAACGATCTCCTTCACGTCGACGCCCAGTTCGGTCGCCGCGTTGAAGACCCGCGCGCCATCGAGATGCAGCGCCAGCCCATGGCGTCGCGCGAACTCGGCTGCCTGCGCCATGTAGTCCAGCCCCAGCACCTTGCCGTTGTGCGTGTTTTCCAGCACGAGCAGTCTGGTCATGGCAAAGTGCGGATCATCCGGCTTGATCCGAGACCGGACGAGTTCAAGATCCAGGCTACCGTCGGTGGAGACCGGGATAGGTTGCGGCTGGATACTGCCAAAGACCGCAGCCCCACCAGCTTCATACAGGTAAGTATGATAATCCTGCCCAACGAGGTACTCCTCGCCACGCTGGCAGTGAGCCAGCAGTGCCACCAGATTGCTTTGCGTCCCGGAAGGCAGCAGCAGAGCCGATTCTTTACCGGCGAGACTCGCAACCCTCTGCTGCAGCGCGTTGACGCTCGGGTCATCGCCGAAAACGTCATCACCTACCGGCGCGCTGGCCATCTGGCTGCGCATGCCTGCCGAAGGCTGTGTAGTCGTGTCACTTCTCAGATCAATCATGTCAAGCGTCTCAGTTGGCAGAAGGTATGGCGCACCGCGACATGGTTCGGATCACTCAGTGTGAGAGTCTCTGGCCGTTGCCAGCACTACCGTTTCCCAGGACACATGATCGCGACCATGCTGATCTGCACGCTGAGTCACTGACATAACCGCTAGCCCGCGCGTGCTTGCCAGTCGCTCGAGTTCAGCGACGCTGACCGGGAAAATGCCCCGTTCCTGTCTCTCTTCTGCATGGGAATGGCGCAAGCTTATGACCAGCACGCCGTCGGAAGCAAGCAACTCGGACAGAACACTCAGGGCCTGCTCTCGCTCTGATTCGGGAAGATGCATCCAGACCGCACTCAGCAGAATCAGGTGGAACTGCGGTTTCAACGCCAGCAGGCTTGTGAGTGCTGGCAAGCAATCGTCCAGCCAGTCTATCTGCTCATGACAGTCAAGGCTGGCCCGCCGGCGAAATGCCGCCTCCGGTTCGACTGCAGTCACCTGCCAGCCCATGTCTGCCAGCCAGTGGGCATCACGACCGGTGCCCGCTCCAATGTCGCAGGCGCGCCCCGGCGTCTCAGGCAAATAGGAAAGCCAGCCGGCGTGCAGTTGCTGTGGAGGGATCGCCCGATAGCGATTGAAGAGAAGGTCGCAGTTGTCGGCGTAGTACGTCACACCGACGTTGTATCATGAAGGCAAGGGGAGTGCGAATGCCCATATTCCTCTGGTAGCGCGCTCACCTGTAAGTGGTCCTGATTCGTCTCTCCAGGATCCTCAGCCGCTATTCCGAACAGGCCAGACCGATTCTCAGGGCATCTTCCATGAACTCAAAATGTTCGAGCACGGCCTGCGTGGATTCCGTTGCCGCCTGCAGCACCGGACCCGCCTGAGCAATCACGTTAGCGCCGAGTTTGATGGCCTTCGCTGCGTCGAGTCCGTGTCGGATACCGCCGGAGGCAATCAGAGGGATATGCGGCAGCTCAGCACGAATGGCTTTCACAGCGTCAGGTGTGGCAATACCCCAATCCTTGAAGATCTCTCCCAGAGCCCGGAGTCTCGGATCGGCGGTTCGCCCGGCCTCGACTTCAATGAAATTGGTGCCGCCCTTACCGGCGACATCGATCGCGCTGACGCCGGCATTCACGAGTCTCTTGGCCGTCCCCGCCGAGATGCCCATGCCAACTTCTTTCGCGATAACAGGCACATCAAGACACGCGCAGACGGTTTCAATGGCGGCCAGCAGGCCGCGCCAGTCGGTGTCGCCATCCTCCTGCATCAGTTCCTGAAGACAATTCAGGTGAATAATCAGAGCGTCTGCGGCAATCATATCGACCGCCCGCTGAATTTCCGCCAGAGAAAAATCATCGCGTAACTGCGCCGCGCCCAGATTGGCGTATAGCGGAATATCCGGAGCCCAGCCGCGCAAGTGATTAGTCAGGCCGCTGCTGCCGGCACTGAGCAGAGCAATGCGCTGCGAGCCGACACCCATGGCGATACCAATCTCCTGTGCCGCTTCGGCAAGATGGGCATTGATCTTTTCTGCCTTGAAAGGTCCCCCGGTCATTGAACTGATGAGAAAAGGGAGCCGAAGCCGTTTGCCAAGAAACTCAGTGGAGAGGTCGAAGCGCAGCAAGTCCTGCTCAGGCAGAGCGTTGTGGGTCAATTGCACTTCGTCCCAGGGACTCGCTTGCGCGGCGAGCTCCAACCGCTGCTTGAGCACCAGATCAATGTGATCGGTTTTACGCTTGAGAATCTCTGTCATCCTGGCTTCCCCTGTGAATCCTGATTGAGCACTCCGATCAGCAGCATGTGTGGCACGGTCAGCGCGAACAACCCGACGAATACCACCTGCATCAGCTGAAAGCTGAAGTCGATGTCAGGCAGGCTCAAAAATAATCCGGCCCCTAACACAAAGCTGAGTACGGTGAACGGCACGGCGTAGACCAGTGTTTCAGCCAGGCCGAGTTGCTCCATAGACTGGTTGAGATGCAGCGGGCTGTGTAAGAGGCAAAAGTAAACGGTAAAGTAAGCTATGGGCGGCAGGGCATAAGCGGCACAGAACAAAACAACCAGTTCCGCCAGCAAGATGAGACTCGACGGCTGCGTCTTGAAACAACAATAGGCCGCCGTGAGCGAGCTGGCGATGGATAGGAGCACCATGCCGTCCACAATAATCTGGCTTCCCGCCGGTGCCAGCACCGCGAATATCGCGAGCACCTCTGCTGGATGGAACAGAGCTGGCAGTGTAATGACCGCGGTGCTGATGGCAAGGCTCGGTATCCGACCGAAATAGCGCTGCCAGTCGCCGGAAAAATGCCATGCGGAAAACGCCAACATAGGGACAATGCACAATTCAGGCAGAATGAACCACACCCCTACAACAGCGACTGTCAGCGCCAGGTAGCCCGCAGAAAATTTAAGCAGACCGGTTACCCCGCGCCACAGACCCGCCTGTCTGGCGATTGCCGGGTCGACGGCACCGTGAGGCAGGCCGGTCAATGCCAGCAGCAGACCGAATATCAGAAGCTGGGCCTCGACGTTTTCCCTTAACCAGACATTGTATCCCCCTATGGCGATGACGGAGAGCACACTGAATGCGAGCCTCGCCGGGGGAGTCACTAACGCACTTCGTGCCACGTATGACTCCTGTTTGCCGTGACTATCCCGGCATAGATTTCAGCAAACGCACAGCGAATAAGCGGCAGCTTGGGCAGCGCCAGCATAACGGCCAGTAAATCCTGCATACCGGGCCGGTCCGTCAGAAAACGCAGCAGGCGATCAGCAGACACCTTGCTCGCCAGAGACATAAAAAGCTGAGGCGCAAGGGCCGGATTGCTCGCAATTGTTCTGAGGAACACCTTATCCATCCACATTAACAGCGCACGGTCTGGTGGAAAGCCCTGTGCTTTACCCTCTTTCAGGATGCCCTCAGCGCAGATCTCTGCCCATCGCTGAATGCGTTTGAAAGCATACCCTGTTGAGGGGCGCGCGGCTCCGGCACCAAGACCGGTATAAATCCAGCGCGGATCCGTTGACACAGCAGAACCCGACAGACCCATGGGAATCACACCACATTCTTCTCTGACTATCTGAAACGACGCGTCACCGCACATCCGGCGCAGCGATTCCAGCGCGTCTGGCCGAAGACTTTCCGCCGGCAGTGACTTTGCCGCAAAGCGCGTGAATTCAACGAGCAGCGTATGCCGATCAAGCGGCAAAACATAGTCAAACATGAATCCCTCATTGTCGACCCGCATATCCTTCATGACCTGTGCTACATCTTCCATTCGGTGGGGTGTTTCCAGTCTGACTTCCAACCCGAAAAAGACCTGCTTGAGCATCGATGACCCGATATCAATTTGATCGGGGATCCTGGTATCCACAATTTGTCCGGCGGTCACTACTCTACTGGCTGACTCAGTAACATCCGACCCACTTTCCAAAACAAGTTCAAGGCAGTCTTCAACCGGTTTGACTTCAGAAACGCGAGCGCTTTTCAACAGGGTAATTTTCGGATTTTGGGCCAGCTGCTCCTCAACCTGCTCATAAAAACGAATCGAGGGGACATAGTGATAGTGCCAACCCTCGCCAGAAGTGTGCCGGTGGCTTTCGGACTCTGCACTGAATTCCCAGGATGGCCAGGACTTGGCGATCAGATCGGCGGCCGTGTCGACTGCTTCACTGCCGTAGCTTTCCTGCCGTGCCTGATTGTTGTGATCCGCTTGCGCCCAAAAACACCAGGAACGGTCATTGGTATAGCGTGAGCGGGGCTCAACAATGAGGGTGCGGGGCACATGCTCAGGCTGAACAGCCAGACGGCAAAGCGCCGCTGCCAGAGAAAGTCCGGAGCAGCCACCTCCGATGATGATCAAGTCGTAATCACTGTCCGGATTGTCAGGGCGATTGGTTGGCATAGGGCAAGCCCGTTAGATGAACATGCAGGCCTGACTGATGAGGCGCGTAAGGCGGTGCGCACGGATCAGACAGCAGCGCTCGGCAAGCGACCCGAAGCTTTCTCGGTAACCCGACATAGGCGCGCCCCGCGCAGACATCAAAGCCTCGCTCGGCGATCACCAGGCCAATTTCCCGGTACACCGACGCCGCAACCTTTATTCCCTGCCGCGCTCTTGGAGGCAAAAACCTCAGTCCGGCCCGGCCGGATTCATAGTAAAGTTCCGCCAGAGACAGCAGGCGCTGAGCCGATTCAATCAGCAACTCAGATTCCCACGGGGAGGGATTGGCCAGACACTCCGGCGTGATTTCATCAAGCCACTGACCGGGAACATATCGCCGTCCCATCCCTGCGTCTTCCTGCACATCCCTGGCAATGTTCGTCAGCTGCATCCCAATACCCAGATCAATGGCATGGGCTCTCGCTCGGGCATCGTGAACACCAAGCACATCACACATCAGCAGCCCGACTGTGCCGGCAACCCGATAGCAATAACGCAAGAGCTCGGCCTCAGTGCCGACCATAACCGGCTGCAGGTCAGATTCAATGCCTCTGATCAGCTCCAAAATCACGTCAGATGGCATCTGACACTGGCTGGACAGCGCAATGAAGTCCTCAATTACCGGCGCGGTACTGTAACCGAGTTCCAGATCACGCTTCAGAAGGTCGAGCTCAATCTGCGCCGCTTCAGCGTCTGACGCTTCATCCACCAGATCATCGACAAAGCGGCAGAAACGGTAAAGACGGGCGCAATCTTCCAGCTGCCGCTTATCCAGAAAGCGGCCGGCAAATCGGAAGGATTTTCCGTGGTGGGCCAGAACGCTCACCGCGGGCTCGATCGATTTGGCTTTATAGCTCATCAACATGGCCTTGCTTCTTTACGCGGTAGAAAGAACAGGGCTGCTGACGACTTCAGGAATCAGGTGATCGAGTACTTTGGCTGAGCTGACGACACCGGGCAGACCGGCGCCGGGATGGGTCCCTGCGCCAACCAGATAAAGATTCTCCGGTCCTTCAGCCTTGTTGTGGAAACGGAACCAGGCCGACTGAGTGAACAGCGGGGCCACTGAGAAGCCTGCGCCGCCAACGCTGAGGTAGTCTGACTCGAAGTCCTCTGGTGTCATGTAAAAATCAGTGACCAGGTGCTGCTCCAAATCCGGCAGCATGTGTTCACTCAGAGATTCTATGATTCGCTGTCGCAGCAGCGGGCCCTGTGTGTCCCAGTCAATGCCGGCATTCAGATTGGGGACCGGAGCAAGGACATAAAACGATTCACAGCCCGCGGGGGCAAAGCTGGCGTCTGTTGCGGTTGGCCGGTGCAGGTACAGGGAGAAATCTTCCGGCAAAGACTTGGCGCTGAATATTTCGTCCAGCAATTCGCGATAGCGCTGCCCCAACCAGATCGTGTGATGGGCGATATCCGGATATTCCCGATCAGTGCCGAAAAACAGAACGAACAGGCCCATCGACAAAGCATGTTGGCGGGTTTTCTGTTGCGCGGCCCAGGTCTGTTGTGACGATTCCAGCATATGGCCGTAGAGATACTTGGGATCAACGTTCGCCACCACGACATCCGCTTCTATTTCAGCCCCGCTCTCAAGACGCACTCCTCGGGCCTGCCGATCTTCGACCAGAATTTTGTCAACGGTGGTATTGAGCGTTATGGTAATGCCGAGTTCTTCCATCAGCTTACGGTAGGCCTCCACCAATGCACCAGTTCCACCCATTGCAAAGTGTATTCCCCAGCGCCGCTCCAGAAAATGAATAAGCCCGTATATGCTGGTGGTGTCAAACGGATTACCACCGACCAGCAGTGGTTGCACTGAGAATGCCTGACGGAGTTTAGGGTCTTTCAGGTAGGCGCAGACCATCTGCCAGACAGTGCGGTAGCATTTCAGTTTGAGCAGTGCCGGAATCTGTGCCAGCATGGTAGCAACTTTATGGAATGGTCGATCCGAAAGTTCGGTAAAACCCACATCGAATATTTTCTCTGAGTGGGCGACAAGTCGCCGGTATCCTTCGACGTCGGCCGTATTAAACCGCGCTATCTCTGCCTCAGTGTCTTCAATCTCGCCACCATAGTCGAAAACGTCTCCGTCAGAAAACTGGAACCGGTACCACGGATCAAGCGGCCGAAACTCAACGTAGTCTTCGCGACGACGACCGTGTAGCTCAAAAAGCTCATCAAACAGGAAGGGCGCGGTAATGACCGTCGGTCCGGCGTCGAACCGAAAACCGTCTCGCTCAAAAACCTGAGCGCGGCCACCGAGCCTGGGACATCGGTCCAGCAGTTGGACTTCGTATCCCTTCGCACGAAGGCGGATTGCTGAAGCAATGCCGCCAAAGCCGCCTCCCACAACCAGCGCGCGGTTCATGCCGCTTCTCGGTCGAGTTCACTCAATAATTCAGTGCACTTGTCAGCGAGCAGCGCTCCGCAACCGTCTGGTAAGGCAGCTGCACCCGACGCCGCTTCTTGCAGGTAATGATGGGCCAGGTCCTCTGCGCTTTCCATCGATAACAGCTCCGAATCAACTGAAGATCCGGCCAGCAGCGCCAGATTAGAAAGATTGCCGGATTCACGGTCCCTCGTACAGTCATGCATATCATCAAAAATCTGGTATCCGATGCCAAAGGCCGCGCCAGCTTCGCGGGCCATGCTGAGAAAGTAGAAATGCCCCGACAGTACAAGCGGCAGTTCAAGACTGAGTGAAAACAGCGGACCGGACTTTTCTTTGGCGACCGCAATGGCTTGATCAACATTCAGATCGCGGCCGGCGTCCAGGTCCTTTGTTTGTCCCTGGAGGGTTCTGGCAATCGCGCGGCTCATGGTAGATACCAAGCGGTGGGCAGAACCAGAACTTGCAGAGGCGGCGAGTTCGAAGGCAGTGGCAATCAGCAGATCCGTAGCATTTATTGCAATGTCCGGACCGAACTGTTTCCAGATAGCCGTCTTGCCCCTTCTGAGCGCGTCGCGATCCTGAAGATCATCCTGGATTAAAGAGGCGTTATGTAGGGTTTCTACGGATGCTGCCAACCGGGCGGCAGATTCGTCGGTCAGGCCAAGCGCCAGGCTCGCCGACAGGCACAGTGCCGCTCTGGCTTCTGAGCCGGGAGTTCGGTACTGATATCGGATAGCGTCGTGGAGCGCAGAGCCGGGGGACAGCTCCGCCAGTGCGGTTTTCTCAGCCAGCGCCCGGCTGATTTGCAGCAACTCCCTCAATTTAGGCTCGTTTTTAATTGTCATAGGATCGCCTAGTGTAACCAGTGTTACGATTATTGTTACTTTTAGTATCGGATCGCGTTACAGCCTGTGAAATGGAACGCCTGGTTTTATACGCAGTTTTAAACCGGAAAGTTCATTTCTATTTTTTTTGAACCATCTGGAAAAAAACGTCGTAAACCAAGAACTGCGAAAGCGGAATGACATGTTTAAACCACCGATACAGGGGAGATTAATGAAACAATTATTAACACTATGCTTTGCCGTAGTAGGCCTGTTCTCAGGCCAAGCAGCACTTGCGGCTTCTGGGGATTCAACGATGCTCCAATCCGGAGACTTCGTTGGATATTCATTTTGGCTGATCTCAATGGCGCTCGCGGCTGCGACAGTGTTTTTCCTGATGGAATCACTGAGAATGGGGGGCAAATGGGCTACCTCACTCACGGTAAGTGCCCTTGTAACGTTTATCGCTGCTTTCCACTACTTCTACATGCGGGAAGTATGGGTCAGCACCGGCGACACACCTACTGACTTCCGATACATCGACTGGCTGCTGACTGTGCCACTGCTGATGATTGAGTTCTATCTCATTTTGTCAGCCATCACCAAAGTCGCGGGTGGCGTTTTCTGGCGTCTGTTGATCGGCACACTGGTAATGCTGGTTCCAGGCTACATGGGTGAAGCTGGTTACATGAATGCCACTTTCGGTTTTGTTATCGGTATGCTCGGATGGGCATTCATCCTGTACGAAATCTTTGCGGGTGAGGCAAGCCGCGTCGCAGCGAGCGAAGCACCTGCCGCCGTACAGAAGTCATACAATCTGATGAAGTGGACAGTAACCATCGGCTGGGCGATTTACCCAATCGGTTACTTCCTGGGCTACCTCGCTGGTGGCACCGATGTTGGCACGCTCAACATCGTGTACAACCTGGCTGACGTATTGAACAAGATCGCTTTCGGTCTGTTCATCTGGTACGCCGCAAACGAAGACATGTCCGAAGGCTAAGCTTGATTGCTTAGGTTTTCGGATCAATGATCTGACGAAAGGCCTCGCCCTACCGGGCGAGGCCTTTTTTTCTGCGCTGAATACCTCCCTGCTCCGGATTTCACGCATCCGGCGAGCCATCTGATAGCCACTTTATTTCTGCCTCTGTTCCGGACAGTTGACAACGAAGCAACATCGCCGGGCTAAAACAGCAGGAATACGCTGCCAGCGGCTGAGCCAGACCGAAATCGTTCGATCACATACTGGTCGGGCAGACCTCTGCGGGCGACTTCGGCGACACTTCAGCAGGGTGCCTGCGCACGAATTACATTCGTAAACGTCGGTGGTGACCGGGTACGTTTTTCGTCATAATGGGGCAAAGCCTTGTCTAGAGACCCCTATTATGAAACTTCAGCCTTTACATCTACTGGTCGCTGCGCTGACCACCCTGTCTTCGGTTACTGTCAGCAGCCAGGATCGGGTCGGAGATTTTTCCCTGCTTGATCAGTCGGGGTATTTCCACCAGATGAGCTGGTACGATGATCACAAGGCGATTGCTTTTCTCGTACAGGCCAATGGGGATGGCGCTGTAGCGCAGGCGATTCCCGAATTTTCCCGTCT
>Ga0255782_10004133_pt1 | contig 10629 bp, 8 predicted proteins | sample 101ome_26_FD_179980 | JGI IMG/M metagenome (GOLD analysis project Ga0255782, IMG submission 179980) | Coastal salt marsh microbial communities from the Groves Creek Marsh, Skidaway Island, Georgia - 101408AT metaG (version 2) | ecosystem: Environmental > Aquatic > Marine > Intertidal zone > Salt...
TCTTTTAGAATCGAATGTTCATTAGATATAAATTTAAGTTTTTCAGGATCTTTAATTTTTTCTTTTTTAATTTCTAAGATAGAAATTTTGTCTAATAATTCACCTACAGATACTTCAACTAGAATTTTATTCATTAAAAAATATACTATGTTAAGTTATTAACTATATGTCTAATATTTTAATTATTAAACACGGTTCTTTGGGTGATATAGCTCAAGCATGTGGTGCAATTCAAGATATTTCTGAACATCATAAAGGTGATGAAGTTCATTTACTAACAACCAAACCCTATTTTGATTTATTTAAAAAAAATCCACATATTTCCAATGTTATTTTAGATAAGAGACTGCCAAGATTTAATCTCATTTATTTATATTCTTTGATGAAAAATATTAAGAAATACAAATTTACTAAAATTTATGATCTTCAAAACTCAAGTAGAACGGCTTTTTATAAAAGAATATTATTTCCTAACGCTACAAAAGATACCTGGTCATCCACTGAAACCACATTACCTGAAGGAACTACAAAAGAAGATTTTGATAAAGATTCAGTTTTATCAAGATTTGACCATCAGTTAAAATCTTCAGGAATTAATACCATTCATACAGTTAAACCAGACTTTTCATGGAGTACAGTTGATATTTCAGAAATAAAAAATAATTACGAATTAGATAAATACATAATACTTTTTCCTTTTTGCTCACCTCATTTAACTTCAAAGAAATGGCCTTACTATAATGATTTAATTTTAATGATTAATGAAAGATTAGAAAATAAATTTAAAGTGGTTACTGCACCTGGACCAGACGAAATTGAAGATGCAAAAAATATAAATGCATTGTGTGTTTTGGATAATGGTAAAGCTTTAAATATTTCACAATTATCTGGATTAATTAAAGATAGTTCGTTTGTGGTCGCTAATGATACTGGACCTGCTCATATAACTGCTCACTTAGGATCAAAGGGTGTTGCTTTATTTGGTTCACATACAACTCCTTTTAAAGTCAGTATTGAAAGAGAAAACTTTAAAGCGATACAAGCCCCTGAATTATCAAAACTCTCAGCAGAAAAAGTTTTTGAAAAATTATCGGAAAAACTTAATTAGTCTATTAAACTTTTTTTAATGTAAACATCACCAGACATTATTAATCTGGCATTTCTTGTAGAAATTACATTAATATCTTTAATATCTTCATTCTCATAAACTATATTGAAATTAAGTTTGAGTTTTCCTGATGGATGTTCGATTTCAAATTCACCACTGTCAGAATAATTATCATAGAATTCAGAACAAATTGTATCTCTAGATTTACAAGCACCTAACAAAGCCATAGAGCCGGTTACTGCATAAGCAGGGTGGCAATCCCATGGCATAAAGTATCTTGATTTGATGTCTGCTTTATCAGGCTTAATAACAATTGCAGTTTTAGGTAAAACAGAATTAGTTACATCTCCAAATCCTACTTTTTTTGCAATTTTAATCCTTATCGTGTTCATTCTTTCAATAAGAATTTTGTTTTCATTTAACTCTTCAAAACTCTCTGATCCTTTTAAACCTAAATCAGTAGCTTTAAAAATAACCATTGGCACTGCGCAATCAATAAGAGTAAATTTTATATTATCTATTTCATCAATTTTATTTCCTGATGGAAAAAGTTTATTTGTTTGTGAACCTATTATGTCTAAAAACTTAAGTTGAATTGGTGATCCTGGTGTAGGAACACCATCAATTTTGAAATTTCCATCATATTGGACTTGTTTATTTGGTGTTTGAACAATTTGTTCAATCTTCATGCCTGTATTTTTATCTCTAACAATAATTGATGTTTCACCATTTTTTGCTTCAACCAATCCCTTTTCAATTGCATAAGGACCAACTCCCACAAGAATATTTCCACAAGAAGGTTTGGTATCGACTATAGGTTTATCTATTTTTACTTGGGCAAAATAATAATCTATATCAATACCTTCTTCAGAAGATTTATCTATAATTGCAACTTTACTTTTAACAGGCTCAGCTCCTCCTAGTCCATCAATTTGCCTTAGATCTGGTGAGCCCATAGCTGCTAGTAAAATTTTATCTCTTTTGTTTATGTCACTGGGGAGATCACTTTTTAAAAAATAAGGACCTCTAGAAGTACCACCTCTAATAAACATACATGGAATTTTAACTTGATCATTCATTATGATTAAATTTTTTTATTATAAATGGAATTAAAAGTACAATTAATATTATTCTTAAGAAATGATGATAACTAACAAATATAGGATCTATATTGTAAGCTACACTTATTATAACCATTTCATGTATACCACCAGGTACAAAGCTTAAAAAAGTTGGTAAAAAATCAAACCCAAAAGCAATTTCAAGAAAATAAGATGCAAAAGCTGCCAGGGTCATTAAAATTATTGTGATAATTACTCCGTGAAAAATATAAAATAACAATTCTTTAATCTTTAAACCATTCAATCTACTTCCTAAAGCTGTGCCCAAAAATATAAAAGATATATTAATAAAAATATCTGGAAATCTTGCGTTAACAAATTCGAGTGTATACAAAATTCCCGAAATAATCATACCTGATAATAGAGTAGAGGATGGAATATTAAATTTTTTTAGAAACAAAGCAAAAATATAGCAGGCAAAACACACAAGCACTATTTCAATAAAATATTTAAGATCATAAATGTTTTGATTTCCCAAGCCTTGTATTTCAGCATTACCCATTTGATAAATAAAAATCACAGGTAGCATACACACAATAAAAATTACTCTTGTAGCCTGAGGAACCAAAACTCTTTTGTTATTATTGTTTTTTAATTCTAATAATGCAGTAGAAATTGGAACAAAAGCACCAGGTAATGCAGCTAAAATTGCATTCATTTTTTCAAATTTACAAACTTTTAAAAAATAAAAAGTTATTATAATTGTGCTGATAAAAACATAAACAATCATAGATAAGGATGAAAATATCCATAAATGTATTTTATAAAGTAAAGAAACATTTAAGGTTCCTCCCATAATAATTCCTATTATTAAAAAAATAGGACTAAGAAGTTTTTTTGAAAAAGTTATTTTAATTTTTGTAAAAGATAAAAGCAAATTTGATAACAAAGGACCTAGCAACCAAGGCAATGGCATATTGATAGTAGATGCAAATAATCCTCCAATTGCGCCAATTAAAAGTGCTAAATAGCTCTGTTTGACAATATTTTTTATTTCATCAATCATTTTTAAAAAAAAATTATAACTAAATAATATTTTAAATTATTTTTTTGTGTCAGCTTCTTGTAAGTATATCAAATTAAAATGAATTTAAAATTTTATAAAAAATCATATATGGAAAAATATGATGTTGTTGTAGTAGGTAGTGGTAATGCTGCTCTTTGTGCTGCATTATCTGCAAGAGATAATGGGGCTAAAAAAGTTTTAATAATAGAAAAAGCTTCCAAAAAAGAAGCTGGCGGAAATAGCAGATATACAAATGGCTCTTATCGTTTTGCTTATAATAACTTTTCGGATTTAAAAAAAATTATTCCCAAATTAAAGCAGTCAAAAAAAATTGATTATGGAAAATATCCTAAAAGAAGTTTTTATGATGACATGATCAAAGTTACTAAAAATAAGACAGATAAAAAACTTACAAAAACATTGGTAAATGATAGTCATGAAGTGATTTATTGGTTAAGTAAGAAAGGATTGAAATTTGTGCCAATAAAAGGAAAACAATCTTTTGTAGTTAATGGTGTAACTAAATATTGGGGTGGTTTAACTTTAGAAGTTAAAAATCAAGGTGAAGGTCTTGTAAAATCACTTACTAATATAGCTAAAAAAAATGGAATTAAAATTAAGTATGAAGTTGCAGCTAAAAAATTAATAAAAAAAAATAACGAAATAAAAGGTATTGGAGTTCTAAACAAAGGTAAAAAAGAATTAATTTTATGTAATTCAGTTATTCTTGCTTGTGGTGGTTTTGAAGCAAATTCTAAAATGAGATCTAAATATCTTGGAAAGGGTTGGGATAAAGCTAAAGTAAGAGGTACCAAACATAATACAGGTGATGGATTAACCATGGCTTTTGAACATAATGCAGCTCGTTATGGTGAGTGGAATGGTTGTCACGCAGTGTTCCATGACCTTAATGGTCCAAAGTTTAGTGATCTTAAGATTGCAGCTAAATACAGAAAAATAAGTTATCCATGGGGAATTGTTTTAAATGCAAATGGTGAAAGATTTGTTGACGAGGGTGAGGATCTTCGAAATTATACATATGCAAAATTTGGTAGAGAAGTAATCAAGCAACCAAAACAATTTGCTTGGCAAATCTTTGATCAAAAAGTAAGGCCAATGCTTTACAATGAATATGATGTTAAATCAGCTACCAAAGTAAAAGCAAATTCTTTAGAAGATCTCGTCAAAAAACTCAAAGGTGTTAATGCAAATAAAGCACTGAGCACAATTTTAAAATACAATCAAAGTGTAAATACTAAAGTAAAGTTCGATCCAACAATTAAAGATGGAAAAAATACCAAAGGTTTAAAAATAAATAAATCTAATTGGGCAAATAAAATTGACAAAAGTCCTTTTTATGCTTTTGGAGTTACATGTGGAATAACTTTCACTTTTGGGGGTTTAAAAATAAATAATAAGTGTGAAGTATTAGACAATAAAGAAAAACCAATCAAAGGCTTGTATGCAGCAGGTGAAATGGTTGGTGGTATATTTTACTTAAATTATCCAGGTGGAAGTGGGTTAATGTCAGGTTCTGTTTTTGGAAGAATAGCTGGAAAATATGCTGCTAAATTATCCTAATTTGTTTTTTAATGCTAATAATTAAATATGATCAATAGAATATTAACAGTACTATTACTAGTTCTTACAACAATAACCTCAGCTTACGCTATAGATTATTCTGGAAAGACAGTAACAATTTGGATTCCATTTAAAGCAGGCGGAGGAACCGATGCATGGGCAAGAGCGATTGGTCCAGCGTTTAGTAAAAACTTGCCGGGAAACCCAAAAGTTATAGTTCAAAATGTAACAGAAGGTGGAATACTAGGTGCTTCAAATAAATATTTTTCTCAACACAGTAATGACAAAGATGGACTAGTTGTTTTTGGAACATCTGGTTCTGTTCAATTACCTTATTTATTTAGAGATGAAAGAGTGAGATATGATTATAAAAATATGATACCTGTTTTTGGTAGTGGAACAGGAGGCGTTGTCTATATCAGAAAAGATATGGGCATAAATAATATAATTAAAGATTTTAAAAAATTAAAATCAACTTCTTTGGTTTTTGGGTCACAAGGCGTCAACTCTCTTGACGCTGTTCCGGCGTTAGCATTTGATATGCTTGGGCTAGATGTAAATGTTGTTTATGGTATGAAAGGTAGAAAAGTTGGTAGAGCTGCTATCCTTAGAGGTGAAACTACAATTGATTATCAAACAACAGCGTCATACTTAAAACATGTTAAGCCATTAGTAGAAAAAGGTGAAATGGTACCATTAATGACGTGGGGATCTGTTATAAATGGACAAATAAAAAGAGATCCAAATTTCCCAAATTTACCTTCATTTAGTGAAGTATACGATAAAGTAATAAAAAATAAAAACAAAGAGGCTTTTGATGCTTGGCAAGTTTTATTCAACGCAGGTTTTGCCACTCAAAAGTTTATAGTTTTACCTAAATCTGCATCTGACAACGTTGTAACAGCATGGATAAAAGCCTCAGGCCAAATCGTAAATGATTTGGATACAATGAAAATAATTAATAAAAAACTTGGTAAATATGATCAAATTATAGGAGAAAATTTAATTTTCGCTCTTCAAAAAGCTTCAACTCTCGACGAACCAGCTTATATTTATTTATCCTCTTGGATGGATACAAAACAATAAATTATTTTAAAGGCAAAAGAATACTTGTTATTAATTTTTTTTTGTTTTCAATTTTGATATTAAATTTACCTTTTAGAGCTTGAACTGCCTCTGTTACAATCGCAAGTCCTAAACCAGTTCCAATTATATTTTTATGGTTTTTTCCACGTGAAAATCTTTTAACCAATTGATTTTTATTTATTTTATCCATGTTTAAAGAAACATTTTCGATAGAAATTATATACTTATTATTATTTGTAATACTTTTTATAATTATATTTTCTTCAATAGGTGAGTACTTAATAGCATTATCTATTAAATTTCTTAAAGTTACTTCAAGCAATATTCTGTCTAATAAAATCTCAATATTATAATCAGTTAATAAATTAAGTTTAATATTAATATCTCTTAAATTAGCCGCTGGCTTATAGTTATCTGCGATTTTTTTAATTATTTGATTAACTTTACAAAGCTCTCTCTGTTTCTTTTCTGCTCTATACATAACCATAGCGTGCTCTAGTAATTGTATTGATGATCTACTTGTCTGATCTACTGATCTAATAATATTTCTTAAATGAACTCTATTTTCAGGTGTTTTTGACTTTCTTAGAGCTAATTCACTTTCTGATTTTACTACAGTTAGTGGAGTTTTGATATGATGAGCAGCTTCTGCAATAAAAATTTCAGTCTTTTTTAGTGAATTTTGTAATCTTTTAATAAATCCATTTAAAGAATTTAGTAATGGTTTAAGTTCTTTAGGTGATGGATATTTTACTTCTTGTAAATCATGAGGACCTCGTTCTTTAACTTCTTTTGCTAATAAATTAACGGGCCTTAGTGCAAGTGATGTTGTAATAAATGATAAAAAGATAGATATAATGAAAAAAATAAAAACAATCACAAATATATTTGTTGTAACATCTTTTAAAATATTAAATTGAAAATTTTGAGTTTGTCCGACTGTTATATAAATTTCAGTTGGTTTACCTTTAATTGTAAATAAATGTTTAACTGAAACAGTTCGGATATTTTTTTCTTTATAGTTTATAGTTTTAAATGATGGTTTACTTAAATTTCCATAAATTTTTGATTTTGGAAATTTATTATAACCAATAAGAAACTCATTGTTTTTATCTAGTCTGTAAAATATTCGATCTTCCCCAAGTCTTCCTAGTGTTGAAAAAGTTTCAAATGGCCAGATTAAATAAATATCATTATTTCCAACCCTCACACCTTCTACTATTGAGTTTACAGAAGCTTTTAACAAACTATCTTGTGTAGTGGTCAATGTTTGAGTAACAAGAGTACGGATACCAATAAATATAATAATTGATAAAATTGCTGCGATTATACTTAATTGAATTAACAATCTATTTTTCAAAGAAAAATTATTTGTTTTTAATGGAATCATTTTTCTATTAATCTATATCCAATACTTCGAACATTTTCGATTTTAGCTTTACTATTCTTTATTTTTTTTCTTAATCTTGCAATATAAACTTCAATAGCATTTTCGGAAATAGTTTCAGAAATTGAGAATAGACGATCAGTTAATTGCTCTTTAGTAAAAAAAATTTTTGGAGAATTAAAAAATATTTCCAATAATCTTAATTCTCGATTTCTTAAACTTGTCGGTTTCCCTGAGATTTCAATTTTAGCTAATAGTGGAAAAAGAGATAGATTTTTAAATTTCAAACAAGTTTGATTTTGTCCACTCTGTCTTCTTAGGACTGCTCTACATCTAGCCTCAAGCTCTGCTAGATCAAAAGGTTTAATGATATAATCATCTGCACCAACATCTAATAAATCTATTCTATCAGATACTTCAGATCTAGCTGTCATAACTATTACAGGGATATTTTTATTTTGTTTTCTTATTTTTTTTAGAAAATCTCTTCCATCTCCATCAGGCAACATTATATCTAATAAAATTATATCATATTTGGAAACTGACAAATAATCATAAGCTGAAGATAAATTTGAAGCATGGTCTGTGCTGTGCCCATCATAATTAAAAAAATCTAATAACGATTTAGAAAATTCCTTAGAATCCTCAATTATAAGCACTTTCATAAGAATGATTTTGTCAGTTTCTTGTCAGCTTGTCAAAGTAACCTTAAATTTTAGAGGAGGGAAAAATGATTAAAAAACTAATTACAGCATTAGCTGCAATAATTATAACTACGTCTTCTGCATTAGCAGTAGATTATTCTGGAAAGACTGTAACAATTTGGATTCCATTTAAAGCAGGTGGTGGATCTGATACTTGGGCAAGAGCAATTGGTCCAGCTTTCAGTAAAAACTTACCTGGAAATCCAACTGTTGTTGTTAAAAACGTAACAGATGGTAAAGCAATTGGTGCATCAAATAAATATTTTGCTGAACATGGTAAAGATAAAGATGGTTCAGTTGTATTTGGAACATCTGGATCAGTTCAATTACCATTCATATTTAAAGATGAAAGAGTAAGATACCAATACAAAAATATGGTTCCAATTTTTGCAAGTGGAACAGGTGGAGTTGCATATGTTAGAAAAGATATGGGTGTTACTGATATCATTAAAGATTTTGATAAATTAAAAGGATCAAAACTTGTTTATGGTTCTCAAGGTAAAACTTCTTTAGATGCAGTTCCTATCCTTGCATTTGATATGTTAGGATTAGATGTAAATGTAGTTTATGGTATGAAAGGAAGAAAAGCTGGTAGAGCTGCTATCCTTAGAGGTGAAACTACAATTGATTATCAAACAACAGCGTCATACTTAAAACATGTTAAGCCATTAGTAGAAAAAGGTGAAATGGTTGCTGTTATGACATGGGGCGCACCAATAGATGGTAAAGTTGCTAGAGATCCAAATTTCCCAGATCTACCTTCATTTCCTGAAGTTTATGAGGCAGTGACTGGAAATAAATTTAAAGGAACAGAGGCTAAATCTTGGACAGCTTTATTTTATGCTGGTTTTGCAACACAAAAATATGTGATGTTGCCAAAATCTGCTTCCAAAAAAGTTGTTAAAGCTTGGCAAAAAGCTGCAGAAGCTATTGTAAATGATCCTGAGGCAATGAAAGTTTTAAATAAAAAATTAGGTAAATACGATCAAGTAACTGGATCTAAAAATTTAAAATCTTCATTAAAAAAAGCTACTTCAGTTGATTCTAAGTCAGAGAAATTTTTACAAGAGTGGAAAAACACTAAGTAATTATTTTTCCTTTAGTTAAAAAAAAGGGGGCAATGCCCCCTTTTTTTTTATAGAATATTTTTATGTTAGAAGCTCTTTTTTCAGCACTTGTAACTATTGTTTCGGGTCCATCAATATTATTTTTGATACTTGGAGTAATGCTTGGATTAGTTGTAGGAGTTATTCCTGGTTTTGGAGGAACAGTTGGATTATCTCTATTGCTTCCATTTGTTTTTGGCATGGAACCAATTTCAGGCATTGCTATGATGATGGGACTGATGTCAGTAGTTGCAACATCAGATACATTTCCTGCAGTTTTAATTGGTGTCCCAGGATCAGTCTCAGCACAAGCAACTGTTATGGATGGATTTCCTTTAGCAAAAAAAGGACAAGCAGCAAGAGCTTTATCAGCCGCATTCTTTTCATCATTATTTGGTGGTTTATTTGGCGCTGTTTTATTAACTGCTGTAATTCAAATAGCTAAACCAATTATTTTAGCATTCGGTACAGGTGAAATGTTGATGCTGGCTATTTTTGGGATTTCAGTTGTTGGTACTCTTACAGGTTCAAGTATATTTAAAGGTTTGGTTGCAGCATGCCTTGGAATGATTATTGGCTGTATTGGTATATCACCAGCAAGTTCCGAATATAGATTGGATTTTAGTACTGTTTTAGAAGTACAGAATCCAATTGTAATGTATTTAGGTGGTGGAATTCATTTAATGGTAGTAGCTATTTCAATCTTTGCATTTCCTGAAATTGTTGAACTACTTAGATCAAATAAAGCAGTTTCAGAAAAAGCAGAATTAGAAAAATCAGGATGGCTTATCGGTCTAAAAGATTTTCTCAAAAATAAATTTTTAGTTTTAAGATGTTCTTTCATTGGAAGTTTTATTGGATTGATACCTGGTATAGGTGGGTCATGTATTGATTGGATAAGTTATAGTCATGCAAAAACAACAGTAAAAGATAATGAAAATTTTGGAAACGGAGACATTAGAGGCGTCATAGGTCCAGAGTCTAGTTCCAATTCAAAAGAAGGAGGAGCGCTTATTCCAACTCTTTTGTTTGGAATTCCAGGTTCAGGAGGAACTGCAATATTAATGGGTGGTTTAATTTTGTTGGGTGTTGATCCAGGAATCCAAATGGTTGATACACAGCTTGATTTAATTTACACAATAATATGGTCTTTAGCTGTTGCAAATATTTTTGGTGCAATCATTTGTGTAGCGATGGCAAGACCAATTTCTCAATTAACAACAATTAATTTTACTGTCTTAGCACCATTTTTAATTTCATTAATTTTGTTCGCGATTTTTAACTCTACAAGATCTTGGGGGGATTTACTTTTTGCAACATTCATTGGTGTTCTGGCAGTATTCATGAAAAGATTTGATTACTCTAGAGTTGCTTTAATGATTGGTTTTGTCCTTAGTGATAGTATTGAAACATACCTTTATCAGACAATGCAATTTTATAAGTTTTCTGAATTATTTACTCGACCAATATTTTTAATTTTAATTTTAATTTCAATTTTCTCAATTTACTCAGGTATAAAAATTATAAATA
>Ga0255782_10004135_pt1 | contig 10627 bp, 7 predicted proteins | sample 101ome_26_FD_179980 | JGI IMG/M metagenome (GOLD analysis project Ga0255782, IMG submission 179980) | Coastal salt marsh microbial communities from the Groves Creek Marsh, Skidaway Island, Georgia - 101408AT metaG (version 2) | ecosystem: Environmental > Aquatic > Marine > Intertidal zone > Salt...
CCTTGTCTTCACTTTGAGACGCGAATTCAGCGCGAACCATCCATCCATCCGCCCATGCCCGACGTCGTCGCCGCCCCGGTGACGGACGCCCCGCCCCCCGACCCCCCGGTGGAGCCCCCGTCGCAGCTCATCCCCGGGAACATCCCGTTTCCGCCGCGCGACGATGGAAACGCCGACGACCGAACGGACGGGATCGTCCTTCCGCCGCCGCCGCCGCCCATGTACCCGCCGCTCCCGCGCGGACTCAAACCCCCGGTCCCGCCGTCGGAGGACGAGCGCGAGGCGCTGGCGACGATGAGAGCGATGCAGGATTTCTTCCGCGCGAGCGCGTACTATCACGGCGACGGTAGGGACGGCGGGCGCGGACGACGGGCGAGAGAGGGTGACGTGACGCGATGGAGAGACGCGAGCGGCGACGAAGCGAGCGGAAGCGGACGAACGGAAGAGACGGACGCGAGGACGATGGGAGAGGCGGAGGATGAGGACGACGACGGGAGTTGCGATGTGAAATGGATCGCGCGGTTGGCGAAGGGGCACAAGTTGGAGGATTACCCGGTGATGGATGAACGGATCGTTCCGAGGGAGATTTTGGACGTCGTGTTCGGACGCGACGCGACGACGGGCGGAGCGAAGAAGAAGAAACGCGACGACGACGGGGATGACGGGGATGACGACGGGATGCCGACGTCACCGAAACGGGCGAGGAGAACGTCGATGAATAACGCGCAATCGCGATTGGAGCGATTGGTTCGATTGGAACAAAAAGCAGACGAGGAGGCTCGAGCGACGCGGCGTCGCAGACGGACGTCGGCGTCGCCGCACGCGAGACGATCCAAACGCGGCGGTGGGGCGTCGTCGACCCCTGGTAGGGATCACGACGACGAACACAGCGGGGATGATGTGCACAGCGACGATGGGTACGACGAAAACGCCGACGAGGGAGGTCTCGCGCGGCGGGGCGAAGACGGCGGACGCGCGGGCGAGAGCCGACTCGGCGGCGCCGAAGGACGCAGAGAGCGCGGCGACGATCTTCGCGGTCGCGACGAAGAGGACGACGATTCGGGTTCCGATGGCGATTACGGTCGCGCCGAGGATTTCGACGACGACGACGACGGGTTCGATGACGATCGCGACGATCAAGCCGAAGCGTTTTACTAAAAATGGAAGACAAATGGAGGACGACTCGACTCGACTCGCGTACCTATTACATCATCATTGGAAACAAATCAACGTTTACACAGACTGATAAACACACACACACACACGCACACGCACACATATACCCGAACCGCGCGTCGTGCAAACGCACCCCTCACTCCGTCGTTCGATCATCGTCCGCCTTGCAACCGCTCGAGCACCACGCGTCCGCTCTCCAAGTAACGCAACGCGCAGTTTGTCAAACAACTCGCCTCGCTAGAGCTAAACTTTGCCCCCGGGGCGTACGTCACGCACTTTTCAAAGCACGTATCCGTGAGTTTCGCGACGACTTCGTTGAAGACAGCCTTACGCTTTTCCTCCTGCGCGCGCGCGCGTCGGAACGAACGCGATGACGATTGGGTTAGCAGAGTTGATTTTTGTCTCTCGTCGCGATGGGTGCGCGACGACGACGACGACGCGAAAGACGCAAAGGCGCAAAGACGCGTACCTCTAAGAACTGTTGCATTTGCGCGTCGTTGGCGGACATGTTCGCGCGTCTCACCGATCCTATCCGATGACGCCGCGGTGTGAAGCGCGGCGAAGAGGGAACGCGAAGAGAGGCTTTGAGCGAAACGACGAATGTCATCATTCACAACGCTAAATCAACGACCGCGAGTAGCTTTTACATCAACGCAAAACAAAATCCAATACGATTCAACCCAATCCAACCCTCTAAGACGCGCGAACCGTCGCGGGTCGATGCGACCACTCGCTGACGGATACGCCCTGTTCCGGAACGACGAAAACTCCGTAATCCGAGTGCTCTCGCGACACCTCCCATCCATCGTCCCGAGGCTCCGCGAAGGCGCCGTCGGCGAGGTAGTCGACGCACGCGTCCAAGGAATCCACGCACGTGACGATTCGAAAGGTTCCCATCTCCCACGCGCGCCGTAATTTCGACGAGACTCTCGTCAAACCTCCGGATGTCAGCCAGCAAAAAACAACCGTCGGCGCCGGCACACCGGGTGGCCCGAGCGCGAGCGCATCCGGGGTCATCTTCGTGATGTCGCACGAGTGAAACTCGCATCGTTCGGCGACGCCGGCGTCCAACGCGTTGTCTCTCGCGCGCACGATCAACGAGTCGTCAATTTCCAAACCGACGCACTTTTTGACGCCCATCTTGGCGGCGTCTATGAGCACCTCCCCAGTCCCCGATCCCAGGTCGTACACGACGTCGTCCGGCGTCACGCGCGCGGCGTCGAGCGCGCGGAGTCTTCGGGCGCGCACGGTCGGGGCGTACGGGGCGAGGAAGGACGCGCCGCCAGTGTTCGTGTCGGCGGCGGTGTGTCGTTTCAGAGCTTGCACGAGCGCGGCGCGCTGCGCGATATCGGTTTCCTCGGGTGTCGCGTCGGCGTCCGTCGCGATCGGTTCATTCGTCGTCGTCGAGGACATCTTCTTCGCCGCGCGCGGTCGAACAATCGTGCGTCGTTTCGTTCGTCGACCGCGCGCGCGAGGGTGTGAAGTAAAAGTGTCTCTTCGCGCGCGTTTCGTCGCGTTTCGTCGCTTTGCGTTGAGCGAGACGAATAGGATTACATGATGAGTCTGAGCGCGGCGAGACTGAGCGCGCCGAGGGACACGAGCGTACCGACCGAGTAACGAATAATCTCCGTCTTGGCTGCTTCGATTTGCGTGCGCATGACGTTCAATTCTTTATCCACGCGCGCCTCCATCTCTTTATGCTGGTTATCGGCAATCGACAATAGTTCGCGCATGCGACCCTTTTCCAGGTTCAAATCGAGCTTTTGCGACTGCGTGATGCGATCGATGTTATACTTGAGATCGGCGCGGAGCTTTTCATTCTCGCCGAGCAGGGTGTCGGCGTTGTGTTTGACGTGGGCGTTCGCTTCTCGAAGCGAAGACGCGAGTTCAACCTTTAACGCCTGAACTTCAGCGCGGCCAGTCATGAGTTCGCGTTCGAGTTCCGCACGCGCGACGAATCCCGCGCGCGTCATGGATTCGAGCGTCACCTGGTATGCGTCGTCGCGTCAGTCAACCGTGCGTCGTCGTCGTCGTCGTCGTCGTCGTCGTCGCGCACGCATTCGCTCAATCATTCAGTTGGAAATTCATTTCCATCTTCGCACCTTCACTATACCCTCGGACTGCGGTTCCGTGAACGCGCAGTTCCGCAGCTCCTTCACCAACGAGTGACTATCGAATCGATCCACCACCGCCGTCGCCGGGGACGCCGTCGCCGTCGCCGTCGCGGGCGCCGCGGCGGACTTCCAACGTCGCTGCGACGCGCTTCCAACGACTTCATACGAATCCATCCTTCGCAACGCCGCCGCCGCCGTCACCGCGATCCCGCCGACGTCACCGCGCGAGCGTCCCGTCATCGATGATGTCATCGTCATCGACGTCGACGCTTCGAGCGCCGTCGCCGCGCGCGCGATCGTCGCTCGCGTCGCTCTCAAACCAAACATCTCAAACCAAACCGTCGTCCAAACGCGCGACGCGTTGTGACGCCCCGTCACCCTTCGTCGCCGCACACGACGACGCGCGACGCGGCATGTCGACGTCCATCGCGCCGCGCGCGCGCGCAGAATTTCCTTCCATCCATCCCGCGCGTCCCGCGCGTCGACGCGTCGTCGCATCGGCGCGCGCGCGTCGCGAACGCGACGCCGACGCTTCGACCGCCGCCGGTGTCGATGCGAAGACGCGAAGCAATCAGCGTCGCCGTCGCGGCGCGAGACGACCGAAACGCGACGACCGAAACGCGACGACGACGACGACGCGCGAAGACGTTTCCGGCGAAACCTCCGCGTGGCGCGTGTACGACGTGTCGGTGTCGTTCGAGCGCGATGACGGGAAGGATTCGCGAATGGCGACGTCGGCGGTGCGAGACGCGGTGGGTAAAATTTTGGGCGCGAGAAACGCGTTGACGTCGCCGGACGGCGTGCGGATCGTTCGGAAGACGTGCGACGCGCGGGCGAAACCACCGACGTTTTCGTACGTCGTGGACGTGGACGACGCGGCGATCGAGGAGGCGGGTGGGACGAAGAGGGAGATCAGAGCGCGGGCGAAAAAGGTGGAACGGGTGAGCGCTGCGACGGTTGAGACGCCGGCGGTCGCGTACGGAGAGAACGCCACGGCGCTGAGCGATGCGTACGTACGCGCGCCGGATCGACGACGACGAGAGTCTGGTACGTCGTCGTCTGGTGGTGCGTTCATGGATGATGACGACAAGGTGGTCGTCATCGGATTGGGACCGGCGGGATTGTTCGCGGCGTTGGCGCTCGCGGAAGCGGGCGCGCGCGTCGTCGTCGTCGAACGCGGACAACCCGTCGAAACGCGCGGGCGCGATATCGGAGCGCTCTTCGCCCGGCGGCGACTCGATGAAGAGAGTAATCTGTGCTACGGGGAGGGTGGGGCCGGGACGTGGTCGGATGGCAAGTTGACGACGCGCATCGGGAGGAATAGCGAACGCGTTCGAGCCGTGTTGAGAGCGCTCGTGACGTTTGGCGCGCCCGAGGGCATTTTGATCGATGGCAAACCGCATCTCGGTACCGATAGACTCGTGCGGATTCTCCGCACGGCGAGGGAGTATTTAATGACTCTCGGCGTGGAGTTTCGGTTCGGTGAACGCGCGACGCGGGTACACAGAGACCCGACTACGGGCGCCGCGTGCGGCGTGTCCACGGCTTCGGGCGAACGTCTCGCCGCGCGCGCCGTCATTTTAGCCGCCGGGCACTCCTCCCGCGGTCTCATGGAGGCGCTCCACGACGAAGGGGTAAAACTGAGTTATCAATCCTTCGCCGCCGGGTTTCGCATCGAGCACCCGCAAGGCATGTTGGACACGATTCAGTACGGAGAAAAGTACGCCGGGTACGTCGATCGAGGCGCCGGACCGCTCCCCGTCGCGGATTACCGCGTCGCAAACACCGTCGCGGACGGCATCGCCGCCGGTCGCGCGTGCTACAGCTTTTGCATGTGCCCGGGCGGGCAAATCGTCCCCACGTCCACGGTCGAGGATGAGCTCTGCATCAACGGGATGAGTTTTAGCAAGCGTTCGAGCAAGTGGGCGAATAGCGGATTGGTGAGCACGATTACCGAAGAGGACGCGAAACCCTTTGCGCAAGTCGGATACGAACCTCTCTGCGGCGTTTCTTTTCAGCGTCACATCGAACGCGAAGCCGCCATCATGGGCGGCGGTAAACTCGTCGTTCCGGTGCAAACCGCGGAGGATTTCCTCAGTGAGACGATTTCAAAAGTTGAGACGTTGCCGTCGACTTCGTACCGATTGGGCGTGCGACCGGCGCCGCTTCACGAGCTCTATCCGCCCGCCGTCACGGCGGCGATTCGTGAATCCCTCGCGAGGTTCGACCGTCAACTTCCCGGATTCGCCGGTCCGCAGGCGTTGATTCACGCCCCAGAGGCGCGGACGTCGTCGCCGGTGCGCATCGATCGGGACAAGACGACGATGCAGTCGGTTTCGATGGATGGTTTGTATCCCACGGGCGAAGGCGCGGGGTACGCGGGAGGAATCGTGAGCGCGGCGGTGGATGGATTAGCGGCGGCGGATAGCGTTCTCGCCGCGTTCGAAGTGTTGTAAACTACGTAACCTACTGTGACACGCGCGCCATTTGGACGATTGTCATAAACTCTTCATCTTTTGCTCTCTTCGTTAACAACTCGATGGGTTTACGATTTTTTCGCTATTGAATGAACAAACGCGAACGAAATGAATACATACAACTGGAAACTCACGCGTTTCTGGCGAGGTAACCCGCGCCTCGCGATGGTAAATCCCAATCCCTCTCGACATCAAAGGCGTCGACGCCCGCGGCGCCCGGCGGGGAGTCTAAATCCTCGTCGTTGATGGCGGATAACGTGTTGTCAAGAATGGAGCGCACCGTCGTCTCTGAAAGCTTGGCCCGCTTTTGCAATTCCTCATCGACGAGTCGACGCCACGTCTTGTTGTTGGCGCACCCGTGAAATAGGTTTTGAATCGGGTGCATCATGTGGCGCACACTCGGGACGCGGTAACCATCCTTGGCGGTTCCGAAACGTCCAACCGTCTCGTCGGCGTATTCGGCGTACTTGTCCAGGAATTCCCGTCTGTTGGCGCAGGGATTGGCGTCGGCGCCAAAAACAGTCGTATCCGCGGCGCTGAGTAACCCCCACGGATCGGCGTGCGCTTGTCTACCAATCATGGCACCGTAAACGCGTCCACCGTTCGCGGGCCCGCGTTCGAGCGCGTTTTTCACGTCGTTGAGCGTCTTGAGCCCGCCGTTGAGGTGAAACTCGCACTCTGGAAAATCCCTCGCCAGCGCGTACGCCCAATCGTGCTTCAACGGAGGCACCGTTCTGTTTTCCGCCGGCGACAGCCCATCGAGCAAAGCTTTTCGGGCGTGCACGTAAAACCTCTTCGTCGGACTCCTTCGTGTGATTGTCTCGACGTACTCGCACAGCGCGTCGTACGAATCCGTCTCGTCCACGCCGATTCGACACTTGACGCTCACCGGAGTCCCATCCGGGGCGTTCTCCCACATTGCCGCCAAACAATCCCCCACGAGTTCGGGCTCCGCCATCAACGCCGCCCCAAAACACCCTTTCCCCGCAACTTTTGGGCTCGGACACCCGCTATTCAGGTTAATCTCGTCGTATCCGTACGGCGCCGCGATGCGCGTCGCGCTTCCCAAAATCGCCGGCGACGACCCCCCCAACTGCAACACCGTCCCGAACGTCTCCGTCGGGTAATCCAAAAACCGGTCCACCCTGTTCCCCGGGTCTTCAATCGCGTGCGTCAGCGTCTGATCCACCTCCATCTCCGTCCAGAGCCACGTGTGCGCGGACATTAACCGACACATGACGCGAAAGTGCGGCGTCGTGTACTCCATCATGGGCGCGACGCTCAACAAAGACGTCGACGTCGGACGCGGTCGGTTCGCCCGGCGTTCGTCGGCGTCGGCGCCTCCGCGGGCGTAGGTTTCCCCGGCCCACGGTCGCGTCGTCGGGTGCGCGTCGACGGCGGCGGCGTCGGCGGCGCGCGTTCGAACGGTCGCGCGAAGCGCCGCCAGAAACGGTGCGCGCGCGCTACCACCACCTCCCCCGCGCGACGTGCGCGACGTCGACGTCGAAGCGGCGTTCGCGACGCGATGCGTCGTCGTCGTCGTCATCGTCGACACGGCGCGGTAGGCGAGTCTGCGCATGCGCCGGCGCGCGCGCGTCGGTGTGAAGTTTGCGCGCACTTTTTCAATGCGATGCGTCGCTGACGTCAGTGTCAGCCGCGCGATGCCGAACGCGATGTCGACGCCGTCGACGCGCGGGACGACGGTCGTTCGCCCGCGAAACGACGGCGCGCGTCGCCTCCGACACCGTCGACGCGCGACGCGGATGAAAACGATCGGCGCGACGCGGAACGACGACGATAACGATGCGATCGGAAGAGTCTTCTCAAAGCTGTACAAGGAAAACTCGATCGGAAAATCCATCGTGTACGGCGTGTTTCAGCGCGACGTGGACGAAAACGACCGCGTGAGCGACGACGAAGCGGCGTCGCGTCGCGCGGAAGCGGCGCGGACGCTCACGAACATCGACGCGAAGGAGAGACAAAGGAGAATGAACGTCGGGTTGGTGGCTTGGGCGCTGACGGCGACGCTCGTCGCGACGCAAATGTCGACCCACGCGCCGAGGATTGAACGCCTGGCGGTCGTCGTGCCGCTGTTTTTCGCCCTCGGGTTCGTCGGATCGGCGAAATCGGGTTTGTGAAACATCGCGCAGGCTGGGGTTTGGGACGTCGACGGCTCTGGCTTGAGTGAAATTGAAGACAAATCCGTAGCGGCGGCGATTCGGGAAAAGGTGAATGATTTCAACGCGAAATCCGCCGTCGCGGTTGGTGTGTGCACGGCGCTGTACCTGGCGCTTCCGGTGCGTTGGTAAAAGAATCTCACGCTTTGGATGGATGGCTTTCGTTCGTTCGTGACGGCGGATGCGTAAACGCGACGACGTGTTCGCGACGCTTCCCGCCCGATTTATCGCGATTTATCGCCTCCTCCAGAACTTTTTACATTATTTTACGCGCCGCCCGCCGCTTGTAATTTTACGCTCCGAGAACATGCTCTTCGTCGTCGTCTCGATCGTCGTCGTCGTTTTAAGTATTAATAAATCTCTCTACGTACAGGTATGCGTCGCGGCGTCCGTCTCTCTTCCCCCTGGCGTCGGTGTTCACTCGCCGCTCTTCGGGGCGACGGATTTAATAAAGAGCTCGTCGTACTGCTTGTCGTCCACCGCGCCCGGGGCTTCGGTGAGCAAACACTGCCCCGCCGCCGTTTTCGGAAACGCGATGACGTCACGAATAGATTTTGCCCCCGCGAGCATCATCACGAGTCGATCGAGACCGAACGCGAGGCCCCCGTGCGGGGGCGCCCCGTACTGAAACGCCTCCATGAGATAACCAAACTTGTTCTCCGCCTCTTCGTCGCTCAACCCGATGGCTTTAAAAACCTTCTCTTGAATGTCCCGGCGGTAGATGCGAAGTGAACCGCCTCCGATTTCGACGCCGTTGTACACCAAGTCGTACGCGATGGCGCGAGCGCCGGTGAGATCGTCGGGGTTCGCCTCGGCGTCGTCCTGGTTGGGCGCCGTAAACGGGTGGTGCATCGCTTCGAAACGCTCTTCGTCCTCGTTGTACTCAAACATTGGAAACTCGGTGATCCACGTCACGGCGTGGGAGTCGGTTGGAATCATGTCGTAGGATTTGGCGATGAATTGACGGACTCGGTCGAGCGTCTTGTTGACCAACGCCTTGTGACCGGCGGCGAGAAGGATTAAATCTCCCGGTTTGGCGCCCGAAGCGGAAATCATCGCGGCGGCGTGCGGCGCGGTGCCTTCAATTAATCCCTTGGCGCCCTCGAGGGTGGTGCCGTCCTCGGCGACGCGAGCGAAGGCTAACCCGCCAGCGCCCGCGGCGATGGCTTCGTTGAAGACGTCACCCTTGGGCTTGAGCTTGGAGTTGGGGATTCGCTTTTTGGCGTCGTCGACGACGAGCGCCTTCACCGTACCGTTGGACGCGGCGAGCGCGTCGGCAAAAATCTTAAATTCACACCCCTCCAACGCGGTGTCCAAGGTGGTCATCTCCAACCCGTATCGGAGATCGGGTTTATCGCTCCCGTACTTTTCCATCGCCTCGGCGTACGTCATCTTTGGGAATTTCGCCGGGAGATCGACGCCGACGCCGTTAAACGCGGCGCGCATCAAATCCTCGGCGAGCTTCATGACGCCCTCGTCATCGGTGAACGCCATCTCGATATCGAGCTGGGTAAACTCAGGTTGGCGATCCGCGCGCAAATCTTCGTCTCTAAAGCAACGCGCCACTTGGTAGTATCGATCGACTCCGGCAACCATGAGCATTTGTTTGAAGAGCTGCGGAGACTGCGGCAACGCGTACGCGCCCCCGGGTTGCAAACGGCTCGGCACGAGGTAGTCCCGCGCCCCTTCCGGCGTGCTTCGGGTCAGCATCGGCGTCTCAACCTCCAAAAACCCATAATCATCCTCCATAACCTTACGAAGCGCTCTCAAGGTGTCGTGACGAAGCTTTAAATTTCTCGCCATTTGCGGTCGTCGCAAATCCAACACTCTGTTCTCCAGCCGAGTCTCCTCCTTGATCTCCTCGTCTTTACCCGAAGACTCCGACACTGAAAACGGCAACGACTTACCCACCGTGTTTAAAATCCTCAGCTCTCTCACCACAACCTCCACCGCGCCCGTCTTTGTCTTTTTATTCACATTTTTCCTCGCCCGAACCTCCCCTCTCGCGAGCACCACGCACTCTTGTCTCAGGTTTCCAAAAGTCTCTCTCACCGCCTCGCTCGCGTCTTCATCCGCGACAATCTGCGCGAACCCGCTCTGATCGCGCACGTCCGCGAACGCGATCCCACCCATGTCTCGGGACTTATCGATCCATCCGCACAGCGTCACCTCCCGTCCGCAGTCGGCGTCCGTCAGCTCGCCCGCGTACGCGTCTCTGCGCGGCCACTCCAACCTCGTCGTCGCTCCCGCGGCGCTCACCGCCCGAGACGCGACCGCCCTTCGCGACGCGCCGTCGTTCGCGCGCTTCCCAGTCGTCGCGAGCCGTCGTCGCGACGCCGTCGTCGCCGTCGAGGCGAAACTCACGCCGCGAACCGCGCGGCGCAAACCCAACCCCGGTGTCGTCACCCGGCACTGATGCGTCGTCGTCGTCGTCGTCGTCGTCGGGTTCGCCGCCGTCTTGACCGTTCGAGCGCACCGAAGCGTCGAGCGCGTTCGCGCGAGCCCGCGTTCGAGCATCGCGATCGTCGTCGACATGGATGCGCGTCGTCGGCGGCGTCGTCTGCGGCGTCGATTCGGATGCGTTTGCTTTTTGGATACAAAAACGCACCGTATGTGACGAGTCATTACTCAAGGAATAGAGGGGGGACTCGAGTACAAAACGCATCGAACCGACGACGGCATT
>Ga0255782_10004137_pt1 | contig 10625 bp, 13 predicted proteins | sample 101ome_26_FD_179980 | JGI IMG/M metagenome (GOLD analysis project Ga0255782, IMG submission 179980) | Coastal salt marsh microbial communities from the Groves Creek Marsh, Skidaway Island, Georgia - 101408AT metaG (version 2) | ecosystem: Environmental > Aquatic > Marine > Intertidal zone >...
AAAATTTGTTGGTATAAAACGGTATGCTCATACCATTATTCCAATGGATGAAACCTTAACAAGAGTAGCAATAGATGTTTCAAACAGACCTTATTTAATTTGGCGAGTAAAATTAAAAGTTGAGAAGCTTGGAGAAATGGACACTGAATTATTTAAAGAGTGGTTTCAAGCTTTCTCACAAGCTGCTGGTATTACACTACATGTTGAAAATATCTATGGAGATAATAGTCACCATATTATCGAATCTTGTTATAAGGCTTTAGCAAAGTCATTAAGAGCAGCTTTAGAGATGGATCCTAGAAGCAAGAAAAGTATCCCTTCAACTAAAGGTTCATTATAAGTTTAATGAATGTCACAATTGTTGATTATAATTCAGGAAATATCAGTTCTGTAATAAATTCATTTCAAGAAGTCGCTAAAGATAAAGTTAATATTAAAGTAACTTCGGATTTAGATAAGATTAAACTAAGTGACAAATTAGTTTTGCCGGGGCAGGGATCGTTTAAGAGCTGTATTGAAGCATTAAATGACATAGAAGGCCTAGTTGAGACACTCAATGAGTTTGCGGTCACTAATAAAAAACCTCTTATTGGAATTTGTGTTGGTTTACAAATGTTTGCTGATGTAGGTTATGAGGAAATAGAAACAAAAGGATTGGGCTGGATATCTGGGAAAGTATCAAAAATAGACAATCAGAATGGAAAGTACAAACTTCCTCATATTGGTTGGAATCAAATTGAAATTGTTAAGCAAAGTAAAATTTTTGAAAATATAGAAAATAATTCACACATGTATTTTGTTCATAGTTATGAATTTATACCAGAGGATAAGGATATAATTTCTGCAACAACAGATTACTCATCTAAAATTGTTTGTGCTGTAGAAAAAGAAAATATTTTTGGAACCCAATTTCATCCTGAAAAAAGTGATAAATTTGGATTAAAAATAATTAAAAATTTTATAAATTTATAAAATGAAAATTTTTCCAGCAATTGATATTAAAGATAAAAAATGTGTGAGATTAGTTAAAGGAGATTTTGATAACAAAACAGAATATAAAATTTCACCTCTTGAACAAGCCAAAAAATATAAAGAGTATGGTTTTAAAAATTTACATGTCGTTGACCTTGATGGAGCTTTAACAGGTGAGACTATTAACTTAGATATTATTCAAGAAATAGTTCATAACTTTGATATCAAAATTGAAGTAGGTGGTGGTGTTAGAAGCATTGATAGTATTAAAAAATATGCTGATGCTGGTGTAGAAAAAGTTATTTTAGGTAGTGCTGCTATAAAAAATAAAAATTTTTTAAAAGAGGCATGTGAAAAATTTCCTAATAAAATTGCCTTAGGCTTAGACGCTAAGGATGGATATCTATCTGTTTCTGGTTGGAAAGAAAATTCTAATCAATTAACTTTAGATTACCTTAAAGAGATAAATGATTATGGGGTAAGTAGATTAATTTATACTGATATTAATAGAGATGGAACGAAGCTAAGTCCAAATTTTGAAGAAACTTCCAAAGTAGCCGATATATCAAATTGCCCTGTAATTATTTCTGGTGGCGTGTCATCAATTGATGATGTTAAAAAAGCAAAAAGCCTAAACAAAAATATTGAAGGTATAATAGTTGGAAAAGCTATTTATGATGGTGATATTAAACTTGAGGAATTAGCTGGTGAAATAGATGCTTAAAAATCGAATAATACCTTGTTTAGATGTAAAAAATGGGCGTGTGGTGAAGGGTATTAACTTTGTTGATTTAAAAGATGCAGGGGACCCTGTTGAACAAGCTAAGATTTATAGTGATGGTGGGGCAGATGAAATTTGCTTTTTAGATATTACTGCTTCAAATGAAAATAGAGATACAATTTATGATGTGGTAGAGAGAACTTCTAAAAAATGTTTTGTGCCTTTAACAGTCGGAGGTGGCATAAAAAACGTTGATGACATTAGTAAATTATTAAATTGTGGTGCAGACAAAGTATCAATAAATACTGCAGCGGTCCAAAATTCAGAAGTAATTGTTGAGAGTTCAAGAAAATTTGGATCGCAGTGCATAGTAGTTGCGATAGACGCAAAAAAAAATAATAATAAATGGGAAATTTTTACTCACGGAGGTAGAAATAAAACAGGTATTGATGCGATAGAATTTGCAAAAAAAATGGAAGATTGTGGGGCAGGAGAGTTGCTGGTTACTTCTATGGATAGAGATGGAACTCAAATAGGTTATGATATTGAGTTAATGTCTAATATTTCTTCAAAAATTAATATACCAATTATTGCATCTGGAGGTGTTGGAAATTTAGATCACTTAGTTGATGGAATAAAAATAGGTAATGCTAGCGCAGTACTTGCGGCATCGATATTTCATTATGGAACATACTCTATAATGCAAGCAAAGGAATATTTGGATTTAAAAGGAATTCCTGTTAGAATTTAATATGTTAAATACTTTAGAAAATTTAATAAATCTTGCTAGAGAAAGAAAAAAAACACCTATAAGTGGTTCTTATACAAATCAGTTGTTATCTGATAAATCATTAAGTAGAGCAAAGGTATTAGAAGAAGTTGACGAATTGATTGAAGCGGTAGAAGAAAATTCAAATAAAATTCATGAAGCTGCTGATGTTTTTTATCATTTACTAATTTATTTAGAAGCAAATGAAATAAAGATTGAAGATGTTATGTCTGAACTTGAAAAAAGAAAGAAATGAGCTACGACAATAACAATATTTTTGCCAAAATATTACGAGGAGAGATTCCTTGTAAAAAAATTTATGAAGATGATTTCATTTTATCATTTTATGATATTAATCCTCAAAAAAAAATTCATGCTTTGGTGATACCAAAAGGAAAATATGTTGATTTAGATGATTTTAGTTTAAAAGCTTCGCCGAAGGAGATGGTAGGATTGTTTAAAGGTATTAATTTAGTCGCAAAAAAGCTTGGTATTTCAACAGAAGTAGGCAATGGTTATAGGGCACTAACCAATATAAGTAATCATGGTGGTCAAGAGGTTCCTCACCTTCATTTTCATTTATTTGGTGGTGAAAGAGTTGGTAAAATGGTTGAGTGAAAAAAGAAATTAAGAGAAATTATTTACAAATAAACTCTTTAAAAGAATTGGTTGAAACACCAATTCCATCAAATGGATACTTTGTTAATTTTTTAAATCCTCCAAATTTTCAATTAAATAAATTTTTTTATAAAAATATAGGTAAAGACCATCAATGGGTCGATAGGCTGGTTTGGAGTGAAAAAGAATGGATCGATTATGTATCCAGTGAAAAAGTCAAAACCTATATATTAAAAAAAAATGAAGATGTATGTGGATATTTTGAGCTAATCTTTCATGCGGACAAGAAAGAATTTGAGATAGCCTACTTTGGATTATTAAAGGAATATCATAATAAAAAATTGGGATCTTTTTTATTATCCTTTGCAATCAAAAAATGCTTTGAGCAAAAAATTAATAGAGTTTGGGTTCATACATGCTCGCTTGACCATGACAATGCACTCAATAATTATTTATCAAGAGGAATGAAAATTTTTAAAGAAGAAACTGTTTTTATTTAAAAATTAACGAATAGGTAATTTAAATATTTTTTCATCTATATTCTGATTTTTTTTTAAGTTTGAAATAAATGTCATATTTAAATTTTGATAAATATCTAAAATTTGCCACCCAACTAAATTAAAATTTTGTTTATTAAAAAAAATATTAATTTCATAATCATTTTCTAAAATTGTGTAGTTTATATAAATCTCATCAATTATTCTTTCATCTAAATCAATAATTTTATTAATCAAAAATTCTTTATCCAAAATTAAATTCAAAGGGGTTTTGTCTAAAGGATATAGGTAGTAACTTTCTTGAGTGCTAGTTTTAATTACTAGTGATTTACCATTTGATACTAGTATTTTGTTATTAGACTTATGATATTTACAAAATATTTTTTTTGGATATGCAATTATACAATTTCCTTTTTCTTCTTTTTCATTTATTCTTTGTTCAAATTCAAAAGTTAAATTATTTATCTTCTTTAATTCTTTAACTATTTGTTCTTTATAAGAAGCGCTAGCTTTTGAAAAAAAAAATAATAGAAAAAAAATAAATATTTTTTTTATCATTATAGAACATCTCTTTTACCAACATGGTTTGCTTTACTAACTACGCCTTCGGCTTCCATCATATCAACGATTCTTGCTGCTCTGTTATATCCAATTTGAAGTTTTCTTTGTAAAAAAGAAGTTGAGGCTTTACCCTCTGATCTAACAATTTCAAGTGCAGAATTATATAGTTCATCCTTATCTCCTTGATTTTCAGAACTAGCTCCTAATTCTTTTTCATCAACAAAGTTAAGTATTTCATCAATATAATCTGGTTCAGCTTGTGATCTTAAAAAGTTATTAATACTTTCTATTTCATTTTCAGAGACAAATGGTGCATGAATTCTAACTATTCTATTTGCAGATGACATGTAAAGCATATCTCCTTTACCTAATAATTGTTCTGCACCTTGTTCCCCTAAGATGGTTCTGCTATCAATTTTGGATGTTACCTGAAAAGAAATTCTAGTTGGAAAATTAGCTTTAATAGTGCCAGTTATAACGTCAACACTAGGTCGCTGAGTTGCCATAATAATATGAATTCCAGCTGCTCGGGCCATTTGTGATAATTTTTGGATATAATTTTCAATTTCTTTTCCAGCAACTAACATCAAATCAGACATTTCATCAACAACAACGACAATATAAGGCATTGGGAGTGAGTGTTTGGCATTATAGCCATCTATATTTCTAACCCCTTCCTTAGTCATCAGTCGATATCGGCTTTCCATTTCTTTTACAACCCATCCTAAAACTGATGCTGCTTTTTTTGCTTCAGTAATTACAGGGCAAAGTAAATGAGGTATACCTTCATATGTAGATAATTCTAACATCTTTGGATCAATTAAAATAAATTTACATTTTTCTGGCGTATGTCGATAAAGAAGAGATAAAATAATTGTATTAATACAAACAGACTTACCTGATCCTGTTGTACCTGCTATCAACAAATGAGGCATTGAAGCAAGATCTCCCACTATAGGTAATCCAGAAATATTTTTTCCAAGTGCAATTGGAAGTTTAATTTCTTTTTTTTTAAAATCAGAGCTATTTAATATTTCACTTAAGTAAACATTTTCCCTCGATAAATTTGGCAGCTCAATGCCTACCGTATTACTTCCTGGAATCGTTGCAATTCTTGCAGACTCCGAGCTAGTATTTCTTGCAATATCATCAGAAAGGTTAATTATTTTTGAAACTTTAACACCTGCTGCAGGCTCAAACTCATTAAGAGTGACTACTGGTCCATGGCTAACTTTTTTAATATTTCCACTTACTCCAAAGTCTAAAAGTATTTTTTCTAAAAAATCAGGATCATTAGAGTCGTCAGTATTATTTTTTTCACGTTCTTGTTTACTGGGAGATTTTAATAAATCAATCGTTGGTAATCTAAACTTAGGTTTAGATGAAGGTGATATCTTTTCTGCTTTTATAAATGGTAAATCTTCTTGAATTAAATTTTTTATTTCTTCTTGAGGTATATACTCACTGATTAGTTCACTTTTATCAGTGTAATTTTTTTTATTATTTTTAAGAATTAATTTTAAAACTTTTTTAAAATTTAAATAAAAATTTTTAGGATTAAAGTTAACACTTATTAGAAAGAAAAAAATTATTAAAATTAATAAAATATAAAAAAACATATTTTCATTGATTTTTATTAAAGTGTTCAGAAAAGTTTGATCTAAATAAATTCCAACAAAACCCCCATTGCCATTAATATATAAAGTGTAAGCTTCTTTATAAAAATGATTTAGGAATAATGCAGCAAATATTAAATATAAAATTGAATAGAAAAAATTTTCAATTAGAAGAAAAATTTCTTTTTTTATTATTATACTTATACCTGTAAAAAAAAAGGTGACAGGTAAGAGATATGCCGCTAAACCAAAAGATTGAAATAAAAGATCTGAGATAAAGCTACCCTTAAATCCTAAAATATTTTTGATTTCTGTATTATCTGGAAATATAAAATTTGGATCATCTGCAGAATACGTAAATAGAGCTAAAAATATTAAAATTCCTGCAATTGATATTAAAAAACCAGCAATTTCTATTAATCTATTGATTGCAAAATTAAATGAATTTTTTGCTATTTTTTTTATTTCCATAAATGATGAATCAGTTTAATCACTTTGTATCACCTTAATTTTGCGGTTAAAATTAAAAATTATTATGAAAATATGTATATTGGGAGACGGTTTAACTAGTTTAGTACTTGCCAAGATATTACTGAATAAAAAAATCAGTGTAGATATTTTACATGAAGATAAAGCGATTAATTATTCTAATTCTAGAACATTTGGAATTACCAAAAAAAACTATGATTTTTTTGATGATGAAATTTTATGCTTAAAAAAAATATCTTGGAAATTGGATAATATTGAAGTTTATACTGAAAATTTACCTAATCAAAAAATTTTAGAATTTAAAAAAAATAATTCTGAAATTTTTTCTATCATAAGAAATCACCAACTTTACAAAAATTTAAATATTGAATTAAAAAAAAATAAGTTTTTCAAAAAAAAACTTTATAAAAATAATGATGTATCAATTATTAATCAATATGATTTAGTATTTAATTGTAATAAAAATCATCTAATAACAAAAAAGTTTTTCTCAAAAAAAATAGAAAAAAAATATAATAGTATTGCTCACACCGCTATTATTAAGCATAAAAAGATAGATAACAAAAGTGCTATGCAAATATTTACAAAGTTTGGACCAATAGCATTTTTACCCATATCGAATTTTGAAACATCAATTGTTTACTCTGTTAACACTAGTGCACCGGTAGATTTAGAAGCCTTAATTAATAAATATAATACTAAATATTCAATTTTAAAAATTTTAGATAAAAATTCGTTTGAATTAGGATCTTTAAAATTAAGAAACTACTTTTATAAAAATATTTTATGTTTTGGAGACTTAATACACAAAATTCACCCCTTGGCTGGTCAAGGATTTAATATGACTATACGGGACATTATTGATTTATCAAATATTATTGATGAAAAAATTCAATTAGGCTTAGAATTAAATTCCTCTATTTTTGAAGAATTTGAAAAAAAAACAAAACATAGGAATTTTATTTTTAGTGAAGGAATAGATTTAATATATAATTTTTTTGATCAAGAAAGAAAAATTAATGGAAAGTTGATAAGTAACTCTCTTAAACATTTAGGAAAAAATAAATATTTCAAAGAATTTTTTTCTAAGCTTGCAGATGAAGGTCTTCGTTTATAAGCTTATTGAATTGTTGTGTTATTAAAGTTGTCATAGGAATAAGTACTTAATATCTCAGCTATTTTTGTTTTTCGAAGATCTAAATTTTTAGTCTCAAGTAATATTTGCTTTTCCTCCAATGTAAATGGTGATGCCATTGCTAATGCATTTATAGTTTCATCAAGACTTTGTTTTTCTAGAGCATTCCAGTTAATTACATAACCTTTTTTTTCAAATAAATTTTTTAGATCTTTAAAGATTAATTCCAAATCTGAAAATTTTATTTCTTCTTTTTGACTATCTAAATCCTGATAATAATTTTTGAAATTAATCTCACATTCTCTATATTTTTTATTACTTAAAATTTCTTTTGTTATTTCAAATCTAATTATTCCCTTTAATTCGATTAAATAGCGACCATCATCTGTTTCTTGAAAAACAGTTATTTTGCCCATACAGCCAATTTGATGAAGCTCTGGAACTGTATCACTCTGTTTTTTCAGTATTTTAGGCTGTATCATTCCAATTAGCTTATTACTTTTCATGCTGTCATTAATCATGTCAACATATCTTGGTTCAAAAATATTTAACGGTACAGTAGTTTTGGGGAAAATTATAAAATTACTAAGTGGAAAAACAGGTATTTTTTTTGGTAAGTCTTCTATTTTCATATTATCAAAATAATTAAATCTTATCACAATTATTAAAAATTTTTTAGTTTAATTTTAGTTAATTAAAACTAAATCAAATTCAACTTTATAATTAAAATAATTTAATATATCTCTAGGTTTGATACTTCTCAAATCATTATGAATTAAAGGACATGAAATTAGTATTTTTTTAAATATACTAATCTTTTCTATAAAGAGTGACTTTTTATCATCACTAAAATTTTGGCACTCTAGAAAATAAAATTTAATTTTTTCTAGTAATTTGTTTTCCAAACTATTAAAAATTTCAATATCATATCCTTGACAATCAGTTTTCAATATAAATTGATAATTTTTATTATTTTTTAAAATTTTTTTTAACTGCAAATCTGCAATCTCAAAGTGATATTTGTGTAAAAAATTTCTTTGTTTATTTGGTATTAAACTAAAATCACCTGAGTTAGATGGGTTTTCATAAAAATTTAAATTACCTTTCTTGGTCGCCCAGCCGTAATTATAATTTTTTGCTTTATTTACTTTAGATAAGTTTATTTTTAATAATTTAAATATTTCTTTTGCAGGTTCAAAAGTGATTATTTTTTTTATAAATTTTAAATTTGCTATTTGCTTACTTACCAATCCATGATTTGCACCGACATCAATAAATAAAAAATTTTTTTTTATTTTTTGTTTTTTTAAAAAATTATAAATAAATGGATCAAAAGACCCAGTTTCCAAAATTTTTGGTAGAATCTGACCATCAATTTTTAAAAGAATTTCTTCATTTTTATCTGCTAGAATATTTTTTTTATGAAATTTGATTGGAACGTGTGAGATTTTACAAAAACTAAGTTTAGATAAGTTATAGGCTTGAAATATAGTGCTATAATTATTAGCAAGCTTATTTATTATAAATTTTTTTGTTTTTTTTTGTATTAGTCTTTTTATTCTCATTTTATATATAAATTTAATATAGTAATAGATCTCAAAAGTCTCTTGCTTAATTTTCAAAAAGCCACTATTTTCAATATCAATTTAATATGCGGGCATAGCTCAGTGGTAGAGCGTCTCGTTGCCAACGAGAAGGTCGAGGGTTCGACCCCCTTTGCCCGCTCCAAATATATGTTCAATATAGCTACAAATATTTTTCAAAAATACGTTATTAATCAAGATATAAGAAAATTTAAAAAAAATTTATTTTATTATTTATTCTTTAGATTAGTAAGATCTAGCCTTAATTCGAAAATAAGAATTAAAATTTATAACTTTTTCATTTTAGTGAGTAATAACAAAAATCATATGTCATTTTCTTTGTTGAGAAAATGTGATTTTGAAGATCAAAAAGAATTAGATTTGCTAAAACAAATTTCTGAAAAAACCCAAATATTTTTTTTTGATTGTGGATCAAACTTTGGTTTTTATTCATTGTATGTAGCATCTTTGAATCAAAACAATAAAATTTTAGCTTTTGAGGCTTCACAAAAAACTTTAAATGAGTTTGAGGAAAATATTCTAATAAATAAATTTCATTCAATCCAAGTCAAAAATTTAGCTGTTTCTAATGTAGCAGAAAATAAATTAAATTTTTATGAAAGTGAAAAAGATTGGGAAAGCTCGCTTGACAAAACTAACTTTTATAAAAGTCATAAATCTATTGTTCTTACAACAACTTTAGATAAAGTTTCTGAAAATATTATATTCACTGATTTTTCCGTAATTATAAAAATTGATGTAGAGGGACATGAGATGAATGTGATCGAGGGATCTTTAAATCTGATTAAAAAATTTAGTCCACTTATCATAATAGAGTTTTCAAAATTTATTTCAAAAAATGAGTATTATAATTATTTGTATCTAAAAGACTTTATGACAAAATATAATTATGTGATTTATGATGCAGAATATAATAAAATTAGTTTAGATATTGTGTTGGATAGACTCAATAAATTACCTAGTAATATGTACGGTATTGGTAATAATTTTTTAGTTAAAGAAAACTCAAAACTAGAGGAAATAATTATTAATGTCCGATCTACATAAAAAAAAATGTTTACCTTGTGAGGGTGGTGTTATCCCATTTGATATTTCGGAAATACATAAATATCAAAAAAAAGTTGACGGTTGGGATATCATTCAAAATGAAAATAAAATTTATTTTTTAGAAAAAAAATTTAATTTTAAAAATTTTCTAGAAAGTCAAAAATTTGTAAATCATGTTGGTAAAATTTCAGAACAGGAAGGGCATCATCCTGATATAAATTTTGGTTGGGGTTACGCTAATATAAAAATTACTACACACGCTATACAAGGTTTATCAGAAAATGATTTTATCTTAGCTGCTAAAATTGATCAAATTATTAATGTCTAAAATGTCTAGTTTTAGAAAAAACTAATATTGTATTAGTTTCATTTGCAAATTTTATTATTTCTTTATCTCTTATAGAGCCAGCTGGCTGTATGACAGCTGTTACACCAGATTGAATTAATTTTTCAATTCCATCTACAAATGGAAAAAAGGCATCTGATGCTGCAACAATGTTATCTTTTGGATTAATAAACTTTTTCATTTTATCAATTGCAATTTGACAACTATCTAATCTACTTGGTTGACCAGAGCCAATGCCGACAGTTGTTTC
>Ga0255782_10004143_pt1 | contig 10616 bp, 9 predicted proteins | sample 101ome_26_FD_179980 | JGI IMG/M metagenome (GOLD analysis project Ga0255782, IMG submission 179980) | Coastal salt marsh microbial communities from the Groves Creek Marsh, Skidaway Island, Georgia - 101408AT metaG (version 2) | ecosystem: Environmental > Aquatic > Marine > Intertidal zone > Salt...
TATAGTCTTGATACTCGCAGACTTTCGTCGCTCGTTCATACACCTCCCTCTCGTTCCGTTTCATCCACAGCGCTTTCGGCACCATCCACTCCGCCGACACCGGACCGTTCCCGTCGCAGTTCACCCGCAACGTCTTCGCGACGACTTCGTCTTCCTCCTCTTTCTCGTTCTCACCATCACTTCTCCTCCTCCTCCCGGCATTCAGCACGTCCTTCGTTTCCTTCGCGCCCGCTCTCATGTCGCACCACATGACGCACGGATGCACGCTTCGCCCGTCCTCGTCCATAAACACCACCGAACAGCACGTCGTGTCTACACAAATCGCCGCGATATCTTCCGCCAACGATATCTCCCTCTCCTTCAACGCTAAAGAGTCCTTCAGCGCTCTCACCGCGCCGCAAAAGCTCTCCCACCACGCCTCGCACTCTTGCGTGGCGTACCCGGGATGCGGCACGCCGTACGTCGTCTCGTACGTCCGTTCGGAGGTCGCGACGGACGCTCCCGTTTCGCAATCGAAGAGTTGGCATCGAATGCCACCGGTACCGCCGTCCACGCCGAGCGCGTATCTTTTCATTCCTTCTTCTTCGTCTTCTTCTTCTTCTTCTTCTTCAGAGGAGGAGAAGCGCGCGCTCGCGAAGCAGAGAGAGAAAAAAGAAGAAGCGCAATCGGGCCTCTTTACTTCTTGACCTTCTTCTTCTTCTTCTTGTGGTCGGCTTTTTAAAAGCGCGGTTGGAAGAAGGGGCGGAGAAGAAGGAGGAAAGAATCAATTATAAAAGTTTAAAACAGAATTTCACGAATTTTGAGCCCGAAAATCGTCCAAAAATCGCGTTATCGACCACTTTTCGTTCGAGCAAAAAACAAATTCCAAAATCCGAAAAAAAGCGAAAATGGGGTTCGAATTTTTTGTATCTAGAATATTTTTACACGTCTCACAAATCTTCACTTTCTCGCGCGCGCGCGCACGCACATATAAAACAACTATCATTTTTTTGTGCGTGCGCGGCCCACGCGCGCGAGGAAGTCACAAACATTGCTATCATCGATTGATCTATCTATCGATGATAGAGGGTGGAAGGGTGGGAGCTCTTTTCTTCATCGTTTGCTTTTTCTCTTGGAGATGAAGCACAAAACAAGCGTTATGAAAATGGCAGATGAATGAAAAGACGCCGCGAAAGAACGGACAAAGGGGGTTCGAGTACGGGGAGTTTTGACTCGCGCGGGCGAGTTTCTTCCCTTTTTTTCTCGCTCTTTTCTTTGTCGTCGTTGTATTTCGTCATGGAAGAAGAAGTCAACGACGACGTCGTATGGAAAGAGCAAACCTCGGGGAGTTTGACTCGCTCAAAAGCGAGAGTTCTTCCTTTTTTTTTCGATTTTTTTTTTCGAGAGCAGAGAACAACTTGCACAGGAAGCATAATAGCGCATAGTAAGACGCATATAATACTCGGAAATACCCGAGTTCAGTAAACAGTAAAAACAATATTTTAGTCGGCGGCACTAACAAAACCCGTTTCCAAGTCTCAGTACTGCTGGGGCGAAGTCTCATGTTTCCATGAGACGGCGTGGTGGACCGTCGCGACCCCGTTCCGCGGGGCTCGAAACTACTTTTTGAGACCAACATATCACCGCCACATTCTGTGTGGCATAGTTTTAGAAAGTTGTAATTCCTAGTTGGCACACGAAAAACGAACAGACAGAAAAGCTCGAGAATTCCTCCATCACAGAACACAACAACAAACAACAATAGAAATAGGAAGAGATGAAAAACAGCGGCAACACGAATAGCAATCAACCGCAACAGAGGAGGAGGGGGAATTATCACCACCATCACCACCGCTCTTCTCAAAACCAACAACAACAACAACAAAACCAAAACCAACAACAACAGAAAGATAAGCGCTCAAAGTTGGTGGTGAGAAACCTCCCGTCGACGATGACGAGGGAACAATTTTTAGACTGCCTGGAGAAGGAGTTGGATTTCGTGTTTGGGAAAGACTTTGCGTATTTTGACTTTGTGCACGCGAAGACGAAAGAAAAAGCGCACGTGGAAGAGCTGATGTTATCTTCGAGAGACGGTAAAGAGAACGCCGTCAAAAATAACGAAGAAGAGAGCGAGAAGGACGGCGGCAACAAGAACAAAAGAGAAGAGGAAGAAAACGCATCGAGCAAGATGAACAAGAAAGCGAACAACAACAACAATAGAAAAAATCCAACGAAAGTAAACACGAACGCGATGGCGTTTATCGATTTGTGCACGTCGATGAAAGAACCAGAAATGAGCGCTTTGATCGAGAAATTCGTGAAAGCGTTCGATGGGGCACCGTTTCAAGTGAAAGGCGAGACGTCGCGAGCGAAAGTGGAGTTTGCGTTGAACCAACGCGTGCCGTTCGCGGCGCAACAAAAGAAGAAGGAGGACGATAGCAATGAAGGAAAGGCTAGTGTCCCGATGCAAAGTAACGCACCAACGTCGTCGTCTGCGATATTTAAAGACGCTGATTTTTTGAATTTTCAGAAGACGTTCGATGCTAACGGTGGTAGACGCGTCGTGAGTCGTTCGGCGCTCCGAACCGGTCCGGCGCAACCTCGAGACGAATCCGGAAAAGACAACGTGAAAATATCCGCGCTGGTCAACTTTGTGGCAAAGAAACGCCACTCGGAGCAAGCCATTTTAGAGAAGGAGCGAAAAGAGGAGGAGCGAAAACGACTGGCAAAGATTGCAAAGAAGAAAAAGAAGAAAAATGCGGCGGGAGGAGGTGGAAACGTCCCCGTGCCGTCTTCTAAAGCAGCGGGAGCGGCGGCAGCGAAAAACAAAAAGAGTGGCACAGTTCGAGGTGGTCAAGTGAACCCACCACCCGAGGAAAAAAAGAAAACAAAGAAGAAAAAGAGCGGCACGACGAGGACAACGACGGCGGCGTCAACGACGATGCCGGCACCGAAACCTCCCGGGATCGTTCTGCAAAAGAACAAAAGTGGCGGGAAAAAAGAAAAGAAACCAAATTCGACGGCTCCGAGCAACAACAACAACAACAACGCCTCGTCTAAGAAGACCATCCCGGTTCCGAAGCCAAAGCCAAAGTGAATAGTTTTTAGATGGCATAGGTAGTTAGTAGGAGCGAGAGATATACGTGTATTTAAAGAAAGCGGCCGGCTGTAAAGTATTATTCTCTAAATCAATCACATCGATCGGTGTTTGGTCTCTTCTGCGCTTTGAGTTCTTGTTCAACTCTCTTTTTCTTTTCTTCTTGTTTTCTGCTGTGAGAGCTGTGAGAAGATATGTCTTTCCGTTTTTGTGGGATCTCTCCTCTCATCTCTATCCAATTTTTCTGAAGGAGGAGGTGATCCTCATAAAAAAAAAGTATCGTCGCATCGAACTCACGCACCAGTTAAAATGTCGTCTTTTGCCATGGCATCTTCAACCGTGAACTCCTCTGTCTCCTCCTCGATCGTTTCGAGAAAGAACGAGTCTGCGCGAGCGCAAAAAGTAAACAGCAACAACAGAAGAAATTTAGTCATCTCTCGCGGTATCTTTGACGATATCAAAGCGCAAGTGCAAAGTTTACGCCCGGACGCGAAATCTGCTGGAATTTACGGCTCGCAGGCTAAGGACGATTACGAAGAGGTGGACGTGGAATATTACTTCAACTACATGGGATTATTGGCCGTAGAAGGGAGTTATGATCGTATGTACGCTTTGTTGGAGACGGGAATTCACCCGGCGGATGCTATTTTGCTCTTTGCGAGTGCTGAGGGGGATACGCCAAAGTGCGCGGAATTGATGGAAGCTGGGGCGAACCCGAACGCGAAAGGATTGGATGGCATGACCGCGATTGATGTGGCCGGTAAGAACAACGCGGACAAGAAAGAGGCGGTGTTGGAAATTTTGCAAAAGTAAATACGCACGATAAGTTTTCTCAACGCTCACACACACACACACACACACACCGCGCAATACAAAAAGGAATCGATATTATTTAAAATACATAGGAAGTTGATATATATTAGTTGATAATAATTTGAATAACGTCAAAACTAATCGCCATTTGGCGTGTCTGTTTTTAGTAAAGGCGCGTGATTTCGCCAATACGCCACCGACGCGTCGTATGCAGATTTTTCTAAAGGTACGCCCGACCCACCTTCGCTCTTACCCAAAGCGTTTCGCATCATCGTAATCGGTTGCATCGGCAACTCGAACGGTTCATCTTGCGCTTTAATGGATATAATACCCCACGGTGCATCCGGTAATGGTCTATCTGGATCGGCTTTCCCCGTTGCCTCTCGTTCTTTCACCAGCTGTTCTCGACTGTATAAAATAATGTCCAACATTTTACTCGTTTTGATATCCTCGGCGTTATCGCCGAAAACGTCCTTCACGTGAAACCATCTCGTCAATACCGCTAATTCGTTCGCGGATCGAGCGGAATATCCAGATTTCAATAAGTGCTCGTTCTCTTTCGTGATTTCTACCGTCGCTACTTTCGCGTTCACAAAGTTTGGCACGAAGACGTGTTTACAAAACGGCGCGTACCCGTCCACGAGCTTATACTCTCCTCCAGTCGAAGTGTGGTAGTCGTGTATTCTCCTGACGAAGTCGACTTTATCGTGCGAAATAATCGTTCCTGAATAGTTCGGATCGTCCCACTGACGGATTGCAAAGTCGTCGAGGAAGAAAATATCCGTAGATAACGTCTTTTCGTCGACGACGGTGTTTGATGATGACGATGCGTTCGTCGTCATGAGTCTCGTTGCTCTTCTTTTACTGTTGTTCGTTTTTTTACAGTTGTCGTTGATGCTGCTGCTCCCGCTCCTGCTGCTGAAGAAGAAGTTTTCGCTTCCGCTTCTTCTTAATACGGGTGATAATGACGACGACGACGACGACGACGACGACGATGCCAATCGAGTGTTACAGATGATACGAGGAGTGGAAATTGGAGCGAGTGCTGCGCGCGTTGTTGTTGATACTGTTGCTGTTGTAGACGTTGACGACCTCGACAGAAGTCTACCGAGCATAGCGTGTGTAATTTTTTGTACCGCGCAGAAAGCAGAAGTGAAAAACAAAAAAAAAGTAAAACTCTCTCTCTCTGCTCTCGGCCGCCGCCTCATAAAAAAAGGTACGACACACTTTTTTCCACTCTCTTCGCGAGAACGAAAGAGAAACAGCTCATCAGATCTCTCTTTTTTTCTCTCTCTCTCTCTCCCTCTTTCTGGCGTGTGTGTGTGTGTGTGTGTGTCGTCGTTGTTGTTCGTTTGCGTCTTCATCATCATCGAGCGGCGAGAATGTCGAGCCGAAGAGGCGAAGATGCTGCGGACGTGATAATCTCGCGAGTCCAAACTTCCCACCGGAGGTTGGGCGAATACGAGAAACTCATGCCGAAACAGTACCCTCCGAAAACGCTGAGAGAAACGCTGGAAGGGAAATATTGGAAGAATTATAAAACTACGTCTTTACAAAACCAACCCGGAATCGTGACCGACGTGTTTTATTCTGGTTCTATGCACGATAGCACGTTCCCTTGTTACCTAACGGCGACGAGTTCTGCCAGGGTGACCATGTATAACCAAAACGGGAGGAAAGTTTTAAAGACGTTCGCGAGGTTTAAAGATGTCGCGTTTAGTGGGGTGTTAAGGAAAGACGCAAAAGTGTTAGCGGTCGGTGGACAAAGCGGTGTCGTGCAATTGTTCGACGTCAAGACGAGAAATATCCTGAGAAAGTTCACTTTGCACGCCGGCGCCGTAAGAGCCGTTCGATGGAGCGAGACGAGTAATTTGAGCGTCGGGTCGAGTTCAGACGACACGACGGTACGGATATGGGATGTCAGCACGGGAAACTGTTCGCAAAGATTCGATGGACATAAGGATTACGTTCGCGCTTTAGAATCGAGCCCGGAGCAAAATGACGTGTGGGCGAGCGGTTCGTACGACCACAGCGTCAGACTGTGGGACGCTAGAGTAGGTAGAGACGCGGTAATGACTATGCAGCATACCGGTCCAGTAGAAGATATATGTTGGTATCCTAACGCAAGAGCGTTGGTATCGTGTGGAGGGCCAGAGGTTATCGTTTGGGACGTAGTCAAAGGCGCCTCGTCGTTTAACGTGAAGGATCCCAAAGAGAATAGTAATGATAATAGCGCCCACAATAATAGCAATAGATTGATACGTTTGACGAATCATCAAAAGACGGTGATGGCAGTCAACGTGCACAAAGATTGCGGTCCGAGAACTTCGAGCAATAATAGTGCGACGGATGAGTATCAGCCAAGATTGATCACTGGAAGCTTAGATGGGCACGTGAAGGTGCACGAGATTGACGCTTTCACCGTGAAACACGCCGCGAAGTTTCCGGGTCCAGTTTTATGTTGCTCAGTCTCACCAGACGCTAACGCCTTCGCAGTTGGTATGGCAAGCAAAACCTTGTGCATCAGAAAGCGAGCGAAACCTCGCATCGCGGATGCAAACGCAAAACCTACGCCAGGGCCAGGTGCAGGGAAATGGAAAATCACCTTAAAATCTGGATTCAGAATAAAACGACCAAGGCGAATGGATGCGGGCACGATTGGTTATTTCACGAGAAGTGGAAACGCACAACCGCGCTTAGAGGATGAGATCATTAGGAGGAAAAAACGCATACGATTACAAGCGCACGATAGAGCACTGAGGAAGTTCCGGTTCGGAGATGCACTCGATGCTGCTATTAGTAACAGGAGACCAGAAGTTGTCATGGCTGTCATTGAAGAAATTGAAAAGAGAGGAGGCATCACAAAGGCGTTAGCGAATAGAGATGAGCACGGATTGGTACCAGTTTTAGAGTTCATCGTCAAGTATATCGCGAATCCGCGTCACACGCGAGATCTTGTCCGATTGTCTCAGGAAATTCTCGACTTGTACGGTTCTGATGTCGGCACGAGTAAACGCATCGACAGGTGCTTAAATCAGTTGCGGGAAAGAGTAATGCTCGAACTTCGATTAGAAGACACGTTAGATAAGCTTTCTGGCATGTGTGGCATTATTTTGAATTCTTACTAGTAGTGTGCGGCTGATGTAATGTAAAATACTATTTAAATGTTCTAAAACTCTACTCTTCGTGACAATCACGAAACGGAGCACCGACTGTGTCGTATTCCCCTCCTAGCGCAAGTGCCAAAGTGTGCCTTTCCTCGACGAACCAAGCCATAGGCAATGTCATTTCTAAGCCACATAGTGAGTTAGTCAGCTCGCGGGCAACTGCTTTTGCATTCTCGCTTGTGCCTGTCGTACCGAGAAATCGAGCCAAAGTCGCGTGAATGATAGACTTATTCGAAACGATTTGATTCACGGGAGAGTTTGGAAGACTGTCCCGCAAAAATTGGCGGAACTCGGATATTTCGCCACCATCTCTGGCATTTCGCGTGTTCCAAACACTCACTAACGCTCCGCTCGAAGTTACGACAACCCTTTCGAGTGCAATTTTAATCGGGCATATCTGTTTCGCAGATTCTTTCACCGCACGAACCTCCTCTCGGATTTCATCTCCTTTTGCTTTATGAGCATCCAGATGATGCGAAGCGTGGTACACGGAGGCGTGATAAAGTTCCGCATTTTGTAACCAGACGGACGTTTCTTTAGAAAATCCATATTTCGCGAGAACTTCGCGCGTTATCTTACCGATTTTCTTTGCGCCTTCTGACGTGCTAGGGAACGGCAACACGATCGCTCGAACTGGAATTTCAAGCTTTTCTAAAATCGGCATAACTTCATCTTTATCGGTATCGATGTCAAAAACTTTATCGAGCGTCAAATCGTTGTTGTTGTTTGCAGTTTGGACGATGACTGTTTTCGAGGGATTAAAAATATCCAAAATTGTGGTACCTACTGTGCTTTGAAACATCTCTGCATAGAGTTCAGACCTCGCGTCGACGTCCTCCGACTCACCAAACGGCGCAATCTTTTGTCCGAGAGTGAACTGACACTTAGACGACAAATCGTGCCACCAAATCTCCCGTTCTCTATTTGTAGACGAAGTGGAAGTGGCACTACCAAGATCTTTTCCTAATACTGTCGCATCTTGTCGATTTTTTTCGCGCGAACTCGCGTCTGTATTCAACTTGGTAGACACCTTCGAGGCGGAGGAAGAAACCGTCGCGCCTTGATGTTGTTGTTGTTGTTGTTGTTGCAGGCTCGTTGCATACTCGCGGGTATTATCAACTCCGTGTAACGCGCGCCGCTTCATCGCACTCGTAAACATACCAATTAACACGCCAAACATCACGAGGCGAGTCAATAACTTTGAGCGTCTTCTTCTTGTCGTGTTCGAAACACTCTTTTTGAAGTGATATTGAGAAGAAATCATCGCGTGTTGAGAAGTGTTTTAAATCAACAACCAAAGTATTGTATTGTGTGCTTCCGTATGTGAATACTTTCTCTCTTACTTTGAGTTATCCGAAGCTCTATAAGCCATCGTTTTCAGTGGATCTTCCGTGGCAAAATACACATCATTCGTCACGTCGTATTCCGAGAAGAGCTTTCGAGAATCGTTCTTCTCTCTCACTTGTTCGTTCAAAACGCGTTCTCTTTGCTTCGCTAAACTCAGATTTGCTCGCACGGAGACGTCCTCGTCGCAGATTTTTAGCAGTCTCGAGAGTGCCGCTCGATCCACAATTCCCGCTGGAGCTGGTTTATCGTCGCTTGACATTTGAATTTATGATTTATACGTCTTTAGTAAAAGGAAAGGTTGGCGGAGAGAGAGATTTGCTGTGAGGAGTAGATGTGATGTTTTTTTTTCACACGGGTACAAACAGGGATACAGGGTACAGGTACACGCAACATTTTATTTCAATCTTCTTCGCCAGCGCTAGATAAACCAGAACCACACGATCCGTCCGATGGCCCCTCTACGTCGCTACCTCCAACATCTAAATCGTAATAACACTCCGCCGGCGGTCTCGGAGTGGCCGAAAAAAAACACACATCATCCACGCTACAAAAATTCGAGTCCCCTTTCAAACGAATAAACGCGCCTTCGTTGTTGTGTCTAGTGTCGCCGAAATCTCTAAACTGTGGATAATCTGGGGCTGAAAACACTGTAACTAGTTTACCATCTTCGCCTAAATCGTGGTCGATGCAGAAACCGGATTGGATTGAGGGCATTTCCGGTTTATCTTCTCGAGCGTCTGGACCTTCGTGCGAACGAATGATCAACTTTAAATTTTCATTCTTCATAAAAGCTCTCGATTCCTCCGGTCCAAAGATGACACCTATGCCTCTTTGCACGTTTGGTTTCAAGCCATTTAAATGCGATGGATCCGACCACATGACATCGCCCGCAACTAACGTTCGTCCAACGCCGGACGGATCAAAACCACCTTTACTCGCTGCACTCAACTCTTTCAAAGTGCCCAACTTTGGGTTCAATTTCGATTCTGATTTCTTTTGAGAAGGCGAACGAAAGAGTCCGCCGTGTAGAACTAAAGCTGATGATCCTATTTTACACGCTAAGGGCAACGCTGCGCAGAACTTCAAAAAAGCGGGGTAAATGTGGTGCAAAGCGTTCGCGTCGCCAAACTTCACCTTCAACTCGCGTTCGAAACCGTAACACGACGTGCAGAACTCGCTCTCGTGATTCCCGCGAATTAAAATCACGTCTTGTGGAAAGCATATTTTCATCAACGCAAACGTCAACAGGGTTTCGCAGCCCCAGGCGCCTCGATCGACGAAGTCGCCGTTGAACACAAAGTTATTCTTCGAGGAAGGTTTCCCTGCCAAGTCTAACATTTGTAAAACGTCGTGAAACTGTCCGTGCGTGTCGCCAACGACATTGACGACCGTTTCCTCCGGGTTTTCTGGTCGTAAATATACGCACGTGTTCTCTTTCTCTATTATTTCCGTGCAATGATCTAAGATTGACGTGAACTGTTGCGCCGAGATGAACTTTTGTATTCTGTTGGCGACGCCAGAGTGCGTGTTTGCTTCTAAATTGGACTTTAAACGCTCGATATATTCCAACGTTACGTTTTTCACGCCTGGGAACGCGTTGTCCATCGATGGCCGACGCGTCATGTTCTGAATGCACGAGATATGTTCTAGTGTTACGTATCCTCCGAGTTCGCCAGTCGGTCGATAGATCCCTATTTCCGGCTTTGCTACTCTGCTTTTTTATGAGGAAAAAAAATAGCAGCAAAAAATTGAATATGTAGTAGGTATTGAAGATGGCATTTTTGAAGACAAATGGTGACGATGATGATAATAATGATGGTAAATGTTTTGTATTACTTATTGTTGTTTACACTGCTCGCCCTCGGCGGGAGCTGGCTCATTTTCTTTCGCGGCATTTAAAGGCGTTGGCTTCAATTTCTTAGCCTGAGGTTGTTCTTCCCCGACCGCGACTGGAGTTGGCGCTACCACCGCTTTCGGTTGCACGCGGACTGGAGCTTGCTGAACGGGGACGACGCGTTTCGGTTGTAACTGAACGGGTTGTTGCTGCTGCGGAACGACTTTTTTACGAACTTGCTGCACTTGAACGACGGTTGTTTGTTCGTTTAACTGTGGCTTGTCGAAACCATCCGTTTCGACGCCTTCATTCTTGTCAGAAGCGTTTGGGTCTGGTTTCACCACGCCTCCGATGGAAGCAAACGCAGCTCGAATAGCGT
>Ga0255782_10004172_pt1 | contig 10563 bp, 9 predicted proteins | sample 101ome_26_FD_179980 | JGI IMG/M metagenome (GOLD analysis project Ga0255782, IMG submission 179980) | Coastal salt marsh microbial communities from the Groves Creek Marsh, Skidaway Island, Georgia - 101408AT metaG (version 2) | ecosystem: Environmental > Aquatic > Marine > Intertidal zone > Salt...
ATAAAGGAGGTAGACAATGCTAAGACTATGGGGAAAACTTAAGTGCCTTATGGGGCTTCACGATAACATGAACCTGATGTACACACCGGAGGATGAGTTCATCTGTGCTAGGTGCGGTAAAGAAATTTGAGATGTAGTGCTTGTGACAAAATACTAACGGACTATGAAGCGACAAGGAAGTCTGCTGAGTCACTAGAATATTTAGATTTATGTAACGAATGCTACAGTTATATTGTAGATGACGTACCCGCTATCGACCGTGAAGACTTACGGGAGGCTGCAGATGAGGAGGAGATAAGGAATGACTGGGAGTCATAGCACACTGTACCTAGACATCGAGACTAACTTAGCTCACGATACTATCTGGTGCTGTGTCACACAACAAGACGATGACTCTACTGTGTTCACTGAGAGTCTTGGTCTACAAGAAGCTATCGACTTAGCTGATGAGGTAGTGGGCCACAACATTATAGGCTTCGATGCTCCTGTGCTAGAGAAAGTCTGGGACATCACGATACCTAGAGACAAGATTACAGACACACTGATACTGTCCAGGTTAGCTCATGCAGATGAGAGACAGCATAGCCTAGACTGCTGGGGTACTAAGCTAAACTTTCCTAAGATAGACTTTCATGACTACGATGCTGGTCTCAGTGATGAGATGGTACGTTATTGTATCCAAGACGTAGCTCTTACAGCTAAGCTACACGAAAGACTGAAGCTATCTCTCAATAAGTTCAGTCAGCAGTCTATCGACTTAGAGCATGACGTAGCCTACATCCTCAAGCAACAGGAAGTTAATGGCTTCAAGCTAGACGTAGACAAAGCTAACGACATCATCGTAACTGTGACGATGGAGATGAAGGACATCACAGAGAAGCTACGTAAGATATTCCCTCCTATCATCACACCAAGAGTGAGCGAGAAGACAGGGAAGAAACTCAAAGACCACATTGAAGAGTTCAACATAGGCTCTCGTCAGCAGATAGCTAAGAGGCTACAGAGCAAAGGTGTTAAGCTCAAGGCAAAGACTGAGAAGGGTCAGCTCATTATCAACGAGAAAGTCCTAGCCGAAGTCAACACACCAGAGAGTAACATGATTAATCGCTACTTGTTGCTACAGAAGAGGCAGTCTCAGGTAGAGTCTTGGATGAAGGTAGTTACCAGAGAAGGCAGAGTACATGGCAGGGTCAGGACTAACGGGACAGTTACTGGGCGCATGACTCATAGCAGTCCGAACATGGCTCAAGTCCCTGCTGTCAATGTCCCCTTTGGCAGAGAGTGCAGAGAGTGCTGGACTGTAGACGAAGGTAACGTGCTGGTAGGTGCTGATGCTAGTGGACTAGAGCTTAGGATGTTAGCTCACTACATGGACGATGATGAATATACTTACGAAGTTCTGTCTGGTGACATACACACAGCTAATCAGAAGGCAGCAGGGTTAGCTACCAGAGACCAAGCTAAGACGTTTATCTATGCCTTCCTCTACGGGGCGGGGCCAACCAAGATAGGACAGATAGTAGGAGGCTCACATCAGCTAGGCACTGAGCTGATTGAAGAGTTCTTAGAGAACACTCCAGCTTTGCGTAAGCTACGCCAGAGGATAGAGGCAAAGGCTGAGACTAAACTATTAGACGGGCTAGATGGCAGGAAGCTGACTGTAAGGTCTAAGCACTCTAGCCTCAACACTCTGCTACAGGGAGCAGGAGCTATCGTTATGAAAGAAGCTCTGGTTATCCTGGACAGGGCGTTACAGACACACAAGCTACCTTACAAGTTCGTTGCTAACGTACATGATGAGTGGCAGATAGAGGTTCCTGAGTGGGCAGGAGAGGCTGTAGGATACCAAGCAGTCTACGCTATCAGGGAAGCTGGAAAGACTTTAGGGCTAAACTGCCCTTTAGATGGTGAGTTCAAGATAGGCAAGACATGGGCAGACACCCATTGACAAAGCCTCCCTATGGACTTACCATACATACTGTAGTACTACAAATGAGGAAACCAATATGGACAATATAGTTCTAAATGCCGACATCTACTGGGCATTCTTAAACCACAAGAATATGAACGATAAGTATTCAGTGGACTTGTGTAACCTGTCAGACGCTGCTTGTGAGAAGCTCAAGAGCGTAGGCTTGAACGTCAATGATAACGATAAGCAGCCAGAGAAAGGTAAGTTTATTACCTGTAAGTCTGACTATCCTCTCATCGCGTTTAACTCAGCAGGTGATAAGATAGATGAGATATACCAGGACGATGGTCTCAAGGTAGGTAATGGCTCTAAAGCTAGGGCTATGATTACCTACTACGACTGGAGAAACAACAAAGGCAGGTCACCTAAGATGCTTAAGTTCTTCATCACTGACCTGATTCCTTATGAGTCTTCAGGAGAGTCAGGAGACAAAGGCCCAGCCACAGCTATGGAGCTTGAAGAAGTAGCTCTATAGTTCAAAGCTAAGGAGGAGAGGTTATGATACTTATAGATGCAGATATAATATGCTATCGAATAGGATACGCTGCGGAAAAAGAAGAAAATAAATCAGCAGAGTATTTGCTCGATGTACTACATAGCTATGTCTGCACTATCATAGCACTCTCCTCCGACTTTGAAGACTTCCAGCTCTATCTCACAGGGCGAACCAACTACCGTAACGACATAGCCACCACAGCTCCTTACAAGGGCAACCGCCCTAAGGAAAAGCCAAAGCAAATCGACTTCATCAGGGCAGCTCTTGAGGGAGAGTGGGGTGCTATCGTATCAGAGGGCGAAGAAGCTGATGATGCTATCGCTATCAAAGCTACTGAGCTAGGCGATGACTGCATTATTTGTAGCGTAGACAAAGACTTCGACCAAGTTCCTGGTTGGCATTACAACTTCGTCAAGAAACAAAAGTATTATGTAACACCAGAGGAAGGACTACTGTTCTTCTACAGGCAGATACTCATGGGTGATAGGATAGATAACATCATGGGTATCAACGGCATAGGCGATAAGAAGTCTCTGAAGCTACTAGAAGGATTAACCGAGCAGGAGATGTATGATAAGTGTGTTGAACTCCACGAGTCTGAGGAGCGTGTGATTGAGAACGCAAGACTGTTATGGCTCAGGCGCAAGCCGGAAGAGATATGGACTCCACCGCATGAAGCAGCCCAATAAAAAGAAGAAGCGAACTGGCAGACCACCCAAAGGTTACGATAGCTGGTTCGAGTATGACCTCCACCACAAGCAGCTCAAAGGCTGTAAGTGTCACTCCGACACTGTTAAGTACGTCCAGTACAAGACCTACCTCCCTGACTTTATCTACCACGATGGCAAGAACACTATCTACATAGAAGCCAAAGGTAGGTTCAGAGACAGACAAGAAGCTAGGAAGTACGTGGACATAGCAGAAGGGCTAGGCAAACATGAAGAACTTGTTTTTATATTCTATAACCCGAAGACTCCCATGCCAGGAGCGAGGAAGAGAAGAGATGGAACAAAATTCACACATGGCGAATGGGCCGAGAAGCAAGGCTTTAGATATTTCACCGAGTATGACATCCCGTTTTCGTGGAGTGTTAGATAGCCTCTCGCTACTAGCTCTCCCTGTTATTATGTGTTACTTCTTGTTCGGAGGGCCGAGCCTCCATCTACACATGATAGCTTACTTTGAATCTATGGCTACCTATTACACTGACAGAGCTATTATCTGTGGCTCCTGGGATGATTAGTCTTTATGGTTCACTACAGCTTTGAGCAAGACCTTCTTCTAGCTGCTAAGACAGAGGAGCAGGTAGCTCAGTGGTTTTCTGATGAAGGCCATGAAGTAATAGAACTAAACAACGATTACCGCTACGATATAAAAGTAAAACTAAAGACTGGCGATGTCGTATTGATTGAAGTTAAAGAAGACTTTATGTGCAAAAGAACAGGTAACGTAGCAGTAGAGTTCCAGTGCCGTGGTAAGCCTTCGGGCATAGATAGAAGTGAAGCAGCCTACTACATCTACAAAATACATACACCTGATGGGGAAGGATTGTTTGCTGTGTCTAGCGCAAGGCTTAAAAAGCTAATTGCCGGAGAGAAGTATCATTCAATCAAAGTAGGAGGGGATAATGGGTCAGAAACTAAAATGTATTTGTTTGATATTGACACAATCAAAGAGAACTTTAAGAGTCTAACAATGGGTGACTGAGATGAAGCATCTAATAATACCAGACACACAAGTAAAGCCAGAGTATCCTATCGACCATCTGGAGTGGGCAGGTAAATATGCAGTAGATAAGAAGCCTGATGTTATAGTCCACTTGGGAGACCACTGGGATATGCCCTCACTGTCCACCTATGACGTAGGCAAGAAGAGCTTTGAGGGTAGGCGGTACACCAGTGATATACAGGCAGGGGTAGAAGCTATGGAGCTGTTCCTAAAGCCTATACGTAAAGAGCAGAAGAGATTAAAGAAAGGCAAGCGTAAGAGATGGAACCCTAGACTGGTGTTCTGCTTAGGCAACCACGAGCATAGGATAGAGAGAGCAGTAGAGTCAGATGCTAAGCTGGAGGGACTGATAAGCTATGATGATTTACAGCTTGAAGAGATGGGCTGGGAAGTCTATGATTTTCTTGAGCCAGTTATTCTGGATGGCATTGTATATAGTCATTACTTTACTAGCGGTGTTATGGGCCGTCCTGTATCTAATGCTAAGCTACTGCTTCAGAAGAAGATGATGTCGTGTGTCCAAGGCCACGTACAAGACAGAGACATAGCCTTCGCTAGGAAGGCAGACGGGGCAGCAGTAACAGGTATCTTTGCAGGTATCTACTACCAGCATGATGAGGATTATCTGACACCACAGACTAACGGTAGCTGGTCAGGTGTCTGGATGTTAAACGAGATAGATAACGGGAGCTTCGATGAGATGCCTGTGTCTATCAACTATTTGAGGAGTAAGTATAGTGAAGGTTAAATCAGACAAAGTAGCAGCAGGTTGCTTGAGCAACAACAAAGAGTACACAGTGCTGAGCAAAGGTGACAGAGATGCTGTCATTACCAACGACTTAGGTAAACAGTGGATTATCAGACTGACTGGGGACTGTCCTAACCTGCATCCGAATGCAACTTGGACTATCATCAAAGATAGCATAGACGATGCTACACCAGAGGAATGGGATGAGGTAGCTAAGAAGCTAAGAGAAGAGAAGGATGAGGCACTATACAGAGAGGTAGTGCCGGAGTCAGACAAAGAAGTCAACAGCCCTGCACATTATAATACAGGGACTGTTGAGTGTATCGAAGCTATTAGCTCGACACTAAGCGGTGAGGAATTCCAGGGTTATTTGCGGGGAAATGCGTTAAAGTATCTTTGGCGGTGTATGTATAAGGGTAAGACTAAGCAAGACTTAGAAAAGTGTAAATGGTATCTTGACAGACTAATCAGTACCTTGTAGTATAAGTACTGAAGACTGTCATCTTCTATCTCCTCCACCTGCCTAGTCAGTAGATTTCCCCTTAGGTCTCTGGCTAGGTAGGTTTTTTATTTGTTCCTTTCGTTCCAGGCTTCGGCTCCACCGCCTAACCAGTTGTAAGCTATATTACCTACAATAGGTACTGGCTTAGCGTACTTAAAGAAGTCCTCTTCTAAGTCTCCTCCAACGATGTCACCACCTAGTTTAAATGCCTCGTCCAGTAGAGGAGTAGCAGGAGTTATAAGGTTCTTGGCAAAGCCTGTTAAGTCACCTCTTGAAAGATACCTCTCACTGACGTATTGGTTAGCACCGAACACCCCTAGCAATCCCCACAAAGCTCTGTCTGGAATCTGCTCAGGCTTAACATCTCTTCCTAATAAGAAGTCTTTTGTCATGCTTGTGCCAGCGTTAGCTAAGGAGAGATAAGCAGCTAAAGCAGCAGCTTTTTTAATAGCTTCAGCCTTGTTGCCTCTAGCGTATTCTTGAATGACTTGGTTGCGTACAACATCGTAAGCCTTCAGTGTGTAAGACTTAAGCATATACAACACACGACCATTAGGATTCTCGATGTAAGCTCTGGGTAGTTCAGACAAGAAGACAGGCTGTACATCAGCTAGTTCGTTCAAGCCGTAGTACTTAACATTGTCTGTTATCTCTTTCCGCTGAAGGTCTCCTATGAAGTTGTCAAACTCTTTACCAAAGACTTGCCCGTACTTCTTCCTAAGTGTTTCTCTTCCTGCTGTAGTCTGGGCTAACTGCTGTGCTTTATTAAGAGCAGCTTGCATCGTAGTCTCTTTGCCTATACGGTCTATCGTAGCAAAGCCTGAGTACTTAAATAGCTTCTCCAAGAAAGCACCAGTTCTCTTAGGGTCTTCAAATTCTGCGAGAGACTTTAAGCCGTTATCTACTAGCTTAATGTTCTTCTCACCAAGCATAGCTGAGATAGTATTCCTGAAGCCGTGGATAGCACCAGACATACCTAAATCACCGAACTGAGTGATTGCAGAGATAGGGTTAGCAATAGTACCAGCATAGCCAGCCGTTCTAAGAAATCTTACTACAGAGCCAGGAGACTGGTTTCCTCCAACAAAGTAACCTCGGAGCAGCTCTACTATCTCTTTCTCGTTCTCAATACTCCAATCACCCTTCGCTCTTTCTTTCTGAATAAGGAATCCTAGAGAGCTATCAGCATCTAAGAAACCATCGCTATCTTCTACGAGTTCTTTACCTGCTTTGCTCTTGGCTTTACTGCCATAGACTCCTAAGGCTCTTCTCTTCTCTATGTCAGTAACAGCTTTAGTAATGTAGTTCTGGAGAGCTTCACTAGGAGAGGCATAGTATTGCATCAGTTCTTTCTGCTGCTCCAGTATCTTATCTAGCTCTCTCTGCCTTACAATACCCATCTTACCTCTAGACTCTTTAACAAAGGTAGCACCGCCTCCCTTGCGAGGTTTAACTACCAAGCCTCTAAGGTATTTGTCAGAAATGTCGGCAAGAGTCTCAATACTCAAGTCTGCTTCGGCTTTTCCTGTAAGCCTGGCGTAAGCTGCTATCTGCTTCTGTATCGCTGAGGTAGGCTCCCGCCCTAAAGCTGCTGTAAGAGCATCATAGTCCTTTACAAGACGAGGGAAGTAGTTTTCGATAGGCTCGAAGGTATGCCCTGCTTTCTTAAGGTCTGCTTCAAAGCCTTTTAAGAGACCAATCACATCTTCAAACTCTGTCTGCATAGAAACAGGCATCAAGTTCTTAGCTTCATCAAACTGCCCTAGTCCTATCCTGTAAGCTATGTCGTCAGCAGTGGTCTTAGATAGCTTATTAAAACTAGCAATAAAAGGAGTAGCCTTCCTAAGAGAGTTGGCTATCTTTATGTGAGAGTTTATCTCGTAAGTTCTTACACGCTGCGCTAAAAGAGAGCTGTACTTCTTAAGGGTAGTGTTAAAAGTGCCTAAGTATCTGTCTACAATAGGAGACATCATTCTAGATATTGGGCCTTGCTGTGCTATTTTCTGCTCTGCCTCTGCGACAGGCTTAGATACAGTATAGTAATCGTGAGTAGCCTTAATCTGCTTAGGCGTAGCTTTTCCTTCTCTCTGTAATTTAGCTAATCTCCCAGGCATCTGAGAAGCATTAAGAAGTTTACCGTTCTTATCTAACAAAAGCTCATAAGAAATCAGTTTAGAAGGACGGGTAAGAGCTGCTAAGCCACCTCCTAGCACACCACCAAGAATAGCAGAGCTAGCAGTAGGAACTACTCTTATCTCTCCCCTCTCTGCTAAATCAGCAGAAGCAGTATAGCCAGCAGACAAAGCAGCTCCTAACAAAGCACCAGTTCTTACTGTGCCCCCTAAAGGAATTAAAGTAGTAGGGCTGAGAAGAGAGCCTACAAAGCCCCCTGTTATGGCTGCGCCAGTAGGAGGACTAATAACAGTCTCATAGCCATATTCTTCTATTAAATCTCTGTATCGCTGGTTAGCCAGCATATCTCTTCTTGTGTCTGAGTCTGCCTTTGCAAACACATCAGCGTAAGGGTCTGACTCTGTGGGTATAGCGGAAGCGTTCATGGGGATAATTGTTTTCAAGTAGTCCCCTACATTCTCTTCTATAGTATTACCGTATCTATCAAAGCCATAGACCAGATTCTGAATAGCTCCTAGCTTAGTCTCTTCTTCTGGAGTAGATACTTTAGATGGCTTCTCTGAATAAACACGATACAGCTTACCATCCTTAAACACATCCCCTGGTAACGCTCTGTATTCCCGTAGAGACGCACTACGTTGAATATCCTCTAGTGTAATTCTTTGCCCAAAGTCGGCAGGAATACGAGTTATTGTCTTAGGCTCATAAGGAATAGGCTTAGGCTCTTCCTGTTTAATAATAGCTTCTTGTATTGTTTCAGGCTCTTCAGCGGGAGTAACTATAGACCTTCTTACTTCTTTAGCTACTTCTTCGGTAGGCTTGACAGGAAAAACTCTTTCTCTCCCTGGGATAGTAATAGAACTAGGCACAGGAGGCTCTTCTACGGGCTCTTCAGGCACAGGCTCTGAAGTAGGCTCCATGCCCAGTCTGCTACGTAAAGCAGCTTCTGCTCTATCTAGACCTTCTACTGCTGTATCTGCTTTTGCTAGTGTAGCGTCCATAGCTTGACGAGTAACAGCTTCAGCTTTATCTAAGCCTTCTACAGCTCTGTCTGCTCCACTAAGCACATTAGATTTAAGAGTGTCCAAGCCAGCGCGCACAACAGGCTCTGCTCTTTCAATAGCTCCAGCAGTAGCATCTAGTACTTTAGGGATACCTGTGCGCATAGCTGCTTCAGCTTTGTCTAAGCCTTCTACTACTTTGTCTGCGCCTTCTACTGTATCTGTTATTAAATCTGTTGCTTTATCTTTTGCTATTCCTAAAGAATCTTTAATTAGCTGACGTACATTAGTAGCTCTTTCACTAACTTCTCTTTTAGAAAATTCTTTCTTTCTACCAGGAATATCAATAGAGGAGGGAGCTGTAGCGGTCTCTCCAAATAGTCCTTCAAGTTGGCGTTGTGTTAGCTCCTGTTCTTCAGGAGTCATACTAGGAGCATTGTTGTAATTAGCAAAGACAGCAGCAGCTTCTTCAAGTCTCTTAACTACACCATCCCTGTAGGATGCTCCTACTTTTTGTTTTCTTTTTTTATATTCTTGGTGATTTAAAAGCTCAACACTAGCTTCTTCGCTCTTCCCTGCATTGAATAGTTCTCTGAACTTAGGAGATTGCGCTAAGTCACCACGATAATGAAGCTGAAACAGCTCAGTCTTTACGCTTGTAGGTAAACTAGAGTAGCTAGGGATGTATTCAGAGACTTCTCTTTCTTTAGCTTCCATTGCTTCTATAGGAGTCATATCCATATAGATGCCTGTCTGCCCTACACCAGTAGTCCAGTTTCCTTTGTCATCCTTATAAGGCTGAGTAGCATAGCCTTCCAGCTTTACTATTCTTTTCTGCTGAGGAGTAAGCTCTACGTCAAACGTCCTTTCTACTATCTCTACAGCATTGTTGCCTCTGTAAATTTTAGGTCTTGTATTTTTAGCCATTAACAGTCTCAGCTAAATTAAAATGGGCCAGCAGGAGTAGCAATAGTAGAAGGAGTTAAATCTACTCCAAGTATTCTATAATACTGCGCTCTCAACTGAGCAGCTCGTCTTGACCTCTCTCTTCCAGTCCTCAGCCTTCTACCAGCAGCGTCCTCTTCATCCAACCTCTTCACTACTAGCCTGTTTATTTCTGCTACCTGTGCTGCTTTATCATTGCCTACTTTATCAAGGAAAGCTCTTTGCTCTGCTCCAGTCATAAGAGGCGTACCCTCTGGTGTCTCTCCTGCTGGAACAACTGGGGGTTCTCCTGACACATCTTCAGTAGGCGCGTCAGTTCCTTCACCTTCTACTACCATTTCAATGGTTGCTTGATTATCCGCTAAGAACATATCAATAATCTGGTCGTCAGCAATACCAGGGTTCATCTGCTGGATTCTTCCGAACTCTCTTATGAGTTCTTCTCTTCCTTTAGCTGCGTCTTCTGCTCCAAAAAGCCTAGCAAAAAACCCAGGATTCTGCATTAATGATTGAAGCTCAGGGTCTTCGTCAACTAATCTACCTATTGATTCTCTCTCAGCAGCAGTAAGAGGCTCTATTGAGTAACGGTCAATACTTTGGTCTATAGCAGTAGTAAGCTCTGACCCTGATAATAAACCATTAGCAACAGAAGGAAGCAATGCTGCTAACTCCCGCTTGACTCGTGGGTCTGTAGTATTCTGCATTGCTGTTGCTACTCTCTGCGCTCCTGCTGCTCTCTGAGAAGTTGTAGCTTGTGTTTTTACTCTGAGTTCTTCTTCTTCTTTTTCTTTCTTCGTAGCTAAAGCATTAAGCTGCACTGCCTGAGCCGACAAGCCTAAGTTTTTAGCAGCCTGAGCAGCATTGGTATAGTCAGCAGCAGTAGAAAGAGGCATACCAGCTAACTGCTCTTGTAGCTTTTCTATAGGAGGTCTAGTGTCCAGCCCAAACATTCCACCAATGCTAGTCCTTAACTGCTCTGCCTGAGTTCTAGCAGGAGGAGGGGCCATTAAGTCAGCAAGAAGATTACCAGTAGGGCTA
>Ga0255782_10004185_pt1 | contig 10532 bp, 18 predicted proteins | sample 101ome_26_FD_179980 | JGI IMG/M metagenome (GOLD analysis project Ga0255782, IMG submission 179980) | Coastal salt marsh microbial communities from the Groves Creek Marsh, Skidaway Island, Georgia - 101408AT metaG (version 2) | ecosystem: Environmental > Aquatic > Marine > Intertidal zone >...
ATTCGAACCCACGAGACCCGTTAAGGCCTGACGGTTTAGTAGACCGCTGCTTTCGACCACTCAGCCAACTCCCCATATTATTAATATGGTAGCCCGTAGGGGAATCGAACCCCTCTTTTCGGCTTGAAAAGCCGACGTCCTAACCGATAGACGAACGGGCCATGGTGGGCGTCCTAGGAATCGAACCTAGCATGGGTCTCCCCGATGGAGTTACAGTCCACTGCCTCACCTTGAGGCGACACGCCCTTATATAGCGTGAGTGTTAAACACTCTGATAGTCCCCATGTGATCTCTACCTCAACGCTATTGGTAGGAGTGCTATCTTGTCTTGGTGCTCCCGGTAGGACTCGAACCTACAACCGACCCGTTATGAGCGGGGCGCTCTAACCAATTGAGCTACAGGAGCTTTGGTGCCCTCTCCCGGACTCGAACCGGGACGCCGAAACCGGCGAGAGATTTTAAGTCTCTTGTGTCTACCATTCCACCAAGAGGGCTAAAAACTTTTTTTGGCGATCACGGAAGGACTCGAACCCTCAACCTACTGATTAGAAGTCAGTTGCTCTATCCAGTTGAGCTACGTGACCGTCAAAAAAAGTTTATTCTTCTGTCATAACCCAGACATGACGAAATCGTTTGGGAAGATTTTCACACGAATATTCATCATCTGGTAAATAGTTTTCTACCTTAACACAGTCCTTTGTTTTATAGTTATAATGTACATCAGGTAGCATGATAGCGGTATAAGCGGCATATCCAAAACCAATGGTTATTGATACTACGCTTGCTATTACTAATAATGATGTTTTGAAAAAATCACTCATTTAGGTTCATACTCTGATTCAAAATCATCAACAACTTTTTGTTTATCTTCAATAAGTTTTTGAAGTGACCAAATTGCCATACGCTTTTCATCACTCGCACCTTCTGTCAAGTTAATGATTGCATCTTCTAAAACTGAAATGTCGTGTAAAATGTCGTTCATATTGAACCCTCTCGCTGATTACTTTTATAATATAGTACGATTCGCTGAAAATGTCAAGTAGTTTCATCATCTTTTTTTGATAATAATAATTTTTCTTCTACCATTTCTTGTAGGTCAACTACTTTCTCACGGGTGAGCATATCAATAATAGTTGCTGTAAGTTCTCTTTCCTTTCTAAGAAAAAATAGTTTCTTTTCTATTTCTTGTAGTTGTTCTTCATAATAAGAAATTTCTTGTTCTTTGCGCAAACGCTGTTCTAAGAAATCTTCAAGTAATATTAGTTTATGCTTTTCTTCTTCGCTCATTCTACCAACTAAACAAACTTTCTTCTACATCTTTATTAAGCGGAACTGTCACACGCCGCTGCATACCAAAACCATTTTGTTTCACGGTCTTGTACCACTTTGCTCTTTCATCAGGTAGATTATATTTTGCTTTGATAATCGCATCACCTTTAAGCATTTGTGCTTTGCGTGTTGATTGTTCTCCAGCGTGTGTAGATCCCGCTGTAAACTCTTTTAGCATTATATTTCTAAGAATGTATGTGTTATAATGATTCATAGCCATAGCAACTGCGAATTCATCATCTTCGCCTGGAATAATTTGACCATTACCATTGAAATCGGTATCCATCATAATACGCTTGTCATTATTCTTTAAAAAGAATATTGTACCTTTCATACTACCAAACTTGCGGTCAAAACATAACTCAGTATCCCAATGAATATCTTTATAAGCAGGGTCAACGCAATTAAACTTATCGTAGAAAGCCCCATCGCCCGGACGACCATCCCAGTGAGGCCAGAAAAGATCCACGTCTTTAAAGTTATCAGGGAATTTGCGTAGAACATCGCAAATATTGATATGGGTATGAACAAAGTTTGGATGTAAGTTAAGAATAGCATCCGAATCTGCAAATATAGCCCAGTCTTCATTCCCATCATAGAAATGGTTGAGTAGTACATTTCTGGCACTAGCAGGCGGAATAGGAGAATCAAGCCTATCAATGTATTCAACACGAGGATGATCCCAATACTCGTTTGCACTAAAGTCTTGAGCCAAGATGCGAATAACAATCTCACTGTCATAGTCAAGCCAAAATTCGATTTGCTTGTTGTGGTTGTCACTGCGTATTTGTCTAGTTTCAGGATCGGTTCCATGATATGCTATGATATAAATTGAGTTACACATTATCTAAATTATCAAATTGTTTTCTCAGCCAATTGAAATCGTTTATCTTTTCTAGTTCAGTTTTATTACCTTGATATATTCTACCGTACTCTTCACCCATATTCGCACCAATAGAAATAAACTTGTGATAATCAATATACTGTGGATTCTTCCATAAGTCAAGTCTTTTTTCTATTTCATCTGTAGCAACCCCGCTTGCTAATTTAGTACACTCTCTGAATGCTCCCTTCCAAGCATTAAATGCTGTATTCGCAAAACGAGTTTCATTTGCAGCAATATCTATTCTATAGTATGGGAATCCAAGTTTTGCAACACCAGTAGTTACATCTACTATTTTTTCTGGAGTTTCTATAAAAAATGCATTTCTATTAAACAGCTTAACTCCGCCATAACCTGCTAGTTCGCCGGTTGCTGGATTTCTAGCACGCCAAACATGTGTGCATTGTGTTTGTGGTACATTTGGATACACATCTATTTTATCACTTGGCACATAAGAGAAATCAAAATCTTCTAGTACCCATGCATCACCGTCTACTACAAAAAAGTTTTCTGTAGTTGATAGTTCAGCACACGCTTTATGTGCATTATATATACCGTTTATGTCTGCAACATTGTGTACTCTTTGTGTAGTGTCACAAAGAGATTTTATTCTATCATAATTTTTTTGTGAATAATCACCGTAATAGGTGAGATAGAATACATCAATCATTTAGGCTTCTTGTAATTCTGCAGGTTTCCCTGTAGTACTTACTCCTAGAATTCCTTCTGGATCTCCAAGCCAGAATCTGATTTCTTCTGTCTCTGATAGTCTGAATGATTGACCTTCTGACCAACGACCGTGATCCATTAATACCCAATCACCTACACTAACATCTTTTTGATCTGGTCCTACTGCATATACTTCAGCCCATCGTGGACGAATACCTCGTTCACCTGATGCCATTGTACTATCGTCTAAATGAATAAGACCATTCATTTTTTTAAATCCTGTGTCCATATTAATAAGAATAATTTTATTTCCGATTGGAGATAATTTTTTCATAATTGATTCCTTATTTTGATTTACTTTTACGAGATTTTGATACGGGTTTGTCATCTTCTATTTCGCTCTTTCTAACAAAGTTTCCTTCTGCATCCTCTACCCACTCATTCTCTTCTACAGGTTCTTCTACTGGTTCTGTAGTAGTCTCTTCTACTACTGGTTCTTCCCAATCATCAGTGATTGGTTTTTCTTGTGTTGTTTCCGTTTTTGGAGAGTCATCTAATTTTATAGATGCTTGTTTAACGGCATTTGGATTGTTGCGATTGTAATGTTCCCGTGCGATTTGGTCTGCACTTTTCACAACTCTACCTGCTCTACCTAATTGGTCACCACGTGCATTTGATCTTGTATTACCTACCGTAATATTTTTCTCGTTCTTTGCAATTAGTTTTCCAAAATCAACTGAAACGCCACGCATACTTTTACGTTCTTTCATCGCTTTTCCTCGTCTAATTCGTCAATCTTCCTGATTAACTCTTTTAACTTTTCTTCTATAAACATAATTTTTTGTTCATCGGTTATAAATGGGTTTGTTACATCAACAGAATTAAAAATAATATTAGAACAAGAACGCACAAGTCGTTCTTCCTGAACAGTAAGTTTTCTCCTACTCTTTGGGAATTTTAAAATAATGTCCGTCAACGCAAAAACTCTTTATAATCTAAATTATATTGTATACTATTTATCCTATGAATTCCTATGATGTATAACACATAACTTGCAACGCTTGACCCACGCCCTACGCCCCATACAATTCCATTCTTACGCATATGGTCCACAAGATAAATCATATACCTTAATAGGTTTGTCATACCCCTTGATTCAAACTCAATAAGTTCTTGTTTTACTCTATCTAACACTGATGGTTCATCACTGCATTTATTCATTATAAAACTATAAACATCAAGTTCTTTATACTCTTGCGGCATAAACCAGTTGCTTTGATTGTCATAATCAAAATCTTCAATAGTCTTTACAAGTTTTTCTATAGGAGAAAATCTATTTGAGTTGTCATGATTTAATTCCAATGCTGTATTATATTTTTCAAAGTCCTCATGCCAATCAACATCAATGACAGCACTAATGTCTTCGCCATCATAAAGCATGTCGTATAATTCATGTCTGTTATAAATGACACGGCTATATTGATCTTTTAGTGAATTAATCTTTGACGATTTCTGGCTTCCAATCATTTATCTCAATAACCTCGCCGCCTTCTTCCTTTAGCTTTAATTCTCCAAGAACAACTTGTTCTATTTCATCTAATACATTATCATATTCTGGTGGCTGTGTCAAGTCAGTATTTTCATCAACATCATAATCTACTGTTTCAGGTGAACTTCTACCCCACCATGGAGAAGTATAGTAATACTTTTTTTGTCCAATCCACTCTTCTAGCGATGGCAGTGCTGGGTAAATATCATCAGAATAAGTGAAACTCATTGAAGGATTTTCAAACTTACTTGTTAGTTTTACTGATATTACCTCAAGATATCCTCGTGTAATAGAATTCAACTTTGAATGTAGGGTCATTGCTATGATATCACTTGTTGGTACATGAGAAAATAAAACAATATTATTATCTAATTCAGATAATTGTACTGGCGCAGCTTTATGTGTGAAAATACTTTGATGTAGAGTTTCTTCTAAAAAATATTTTAATTTAAGAAACGCAGCATTTCCCATTGCTATCTCTGATGAACTCCAAACAAAGTCAATTTCTACATCAAAAATTTCACTATATAATGCAGCTTCTGCTTGTAATAGTGTCGCACTGAATTGCGTTCTAAATGTTGTATAACTATTAACTACATCTACTTGGTCAGACATTTATACCTCTTTTGATAATTCTTCACGATTAGTATTAATTTTTCCACCATATAACCAAAATACTGCTTCTTCAAAATTCTCTTCGTCTTCATCAGTATAATAATCATACATTATAAAAAGTGTAGGAAAAATCATGCTTATTTTTTGTACATATTTTACTATATTTTTTGTTCCACAAACTGTTTCAAATCTTAATGTATCATGACCATTGTCCCATAATTTATTTTGAAAATTTAAAAAGTTTTGATGTTCTGTGAACCATCTTCCAGCAATGAATTCATAAAATCTAGTAATCTCAACATCACTTCCATCAATAGTTAAAGAATGAAATACTCTTGTAATCTCACTCGGTTGGTGCATCGGGTTCATCGTCTTCTCCCACAACTAACGAATCTGGTATGCGTTCATTAATTATATCATACCGCATTATTTCTAAACGCTCAGTTAATTCCATTCTTAGATTTTCTAATATGTCTTGTAACTGATCTACTGCGCTATCTAATCCCATGGCGTAAGCAGTGTTTATTTTTTTAGTTACTTCGCCAATTTTTTCGTCTAGTTCCTCGTCGGAGAGACTTTTATATTCTATAAACATTTTTATAACCTTTGTTAGTGTCTCTACGAATATTTATTCATATTTTAAAGGTTATGTATCTGTATTTTTAATAAACTTTTCTAGTTGTGGCGGTTGCCATCCTTCTGGCTTTAGAACCTTGCCGTCTTCACGTTTGCGTACTTTGCCTGTGACTGGATCAATCTTTGCAAAGTTAGTATCCATTACTTCTTTCCATGCACCTTCTCCGTCCCAACCTGCGGCACGAATAGCACCCATAGTAACAACAAGAATATCAACTAGTGCGTCCAGTTGTTCTACTTTGTCGTTTGCTGTTACTGCTTCTACTAGTTCGCCCACTTCTTCATGTATCAAAGTTAGATACATTGTATAGTTTTCTGGTGATGGTTCTTGGTCGCACGCTGTGCCAAATTCTTCAATATCTGCGAATGGATTTGTCATTATTACCTCTTTTGTTTATTGAATTATTATACTATATTTTTAATGAAGTTTCAAGGCTTTTGTTGCATAAATCTTAATGCAATTCTTTTATAAGTGGTACGAATTTTTATAAATCCTTTTTTGCAAAGGACTACATAATATCTACCAGTCTTATACATTTTCATTTAGATAATAACACGGTATTACCGCCTATAGCTGTTGTGTTAATACTAACATGTTTTTCCCAAACATATGATTTTAAATATTCTGGACCACCAGCTTTTGGGCCTGTCCCACTTAATCCAACTCCACCAAATGGTTGTGTTTCAACAACAGCGCCGATTTGGTCACGATTTACATAAATGTTTCCTATATTTAATTTAGATGATAAATTTTCATAAAATGATGAAATGCGAGAATGAATACTTAAAGTCAATCCATAACCAGTAGAATTCATAAACTCAACAATGTCATCTAGTTCATCACTGTCATAAACATACACATGTAAAAGAGGTCCAAATATTTCTTTATCAAAATATTTCTTATAATCTGAAACTAAATATGCGCTTGGTGGAATAGTTAATTGTGGCAACTCAGCACCATTTCTGGACCGTGTAGCAATAAGAGTTTCGTTTTCCTCTAGTACAGAAATTCTTTCTTGTATTCTACGATATGCATCACCATCTATAACACGGGAAACATCAGTGTTTAAATCATTTGGGAATCCCATTTGTAATATTTTTATAGAATGCTGTAACATTCTTATAACTGTATCTGCATTATCACGCTGAACAAATAAAAATCTCGTAGCAGAACAACGCTGTCCGGCACTGTCAAATGCACCCAACAAAACATCTGATACTAATTGTTCAGGTAAACAAGTACTATCAGCAATCATAGAATTAATACCACCTGTCTCTGCGATAAATGGAATAATAGGACCGTCCCGCTCTGCAATCGTGCGCTGTATAGCTTTAGCACTACTATGAGAACCTGTGAATGTCACACCGTTAATTCTTTCATCTTTTAGTGCAATTTGTGCTTCTGTCACTTCTGCAGGGCATATTCTAACTGCATTTTCTGGAATGCCTGCTGTATACATGCAACTTAAAACTGCTTCTGCTATATCAACAGTTTGAGGAGCAGGTTTAGCAAGAACTGTATTTCCTGTTAGTAATGCTGCTACTATTGGGCCTACAAATATAGCAAGTGGAAAATTCCACGGCGCAATAACCATCCAAACACCACGTGGATGATATCCAGTAACATTTAACTCACCGGTATAACTTTGGTTCTCATTACAAAGATATAATTCTTCTGCCTGTTCTGCATAATAACGAATAAAGTCAACTGCTTCTCTTACTTCTGAAATAGCATTTGGGTATGTCTTATATGCGTGTGTTACTAAATTATTAACAGCTTGTTCCATGCAGTTTTCTAAATCATCTGCAAATTTTAATATTAATTCTTTTCTTTTATTAAATGATGTAGAACTCCAAACAGATTTATAATCTGACAAAATATCAACTGTGTCTTGCACAGATATTTTTTGTGGAACTACAAACTCATAACTATGTCTATCAACTATTTGATTTATTTTTTCGGGATCACTTAAATCATATCCTCGTGAGTTTTTACGATTTTTATAAATGTCTCTGTAAGTTGGTAATGATTTACCACTGTGTAGTTCCGAAAACGGATCAACAACTGTTTGATTAAAAACAAAACTTGTGTTTGCGCCGTTCTCTAATAATCTACGAACCAAGTATGCTAACAAATCTTTATGCTCGCCTACTGGTGCATATACACGAATATCTGTCCCATGCTCAGTTTTTACATAATCAAATAATCCATCACCCATACCATATAACTTTTGAAACTCAAAATCACCTCCTAAAGTTTCATTATAAAAGTATATAGCCGCCACTGTGAATGGATTGTGTGTGGCGTATGCAGGTCTGATAAACTCAGACCCCATCAGTTTTCTAGCACAAGCTAAGTATGAAATATCAGTGTATTCTTTTCGTGTGAATACTGGATAGTCTAGTCCTTCTTGTTGTGCTAATTTTATTTCTGTATCCCAATAAGCACCTTTTACTAATCTTACACAAATCTTAGTATCAGAATGTTGAACAATATTTTCTAGTGTATCAATTACATAGAATGCTCTTTTCTGATATGCTTGTACAGCAAATCCAATTGTATAATCTTTGAATTTATAAGTTGATAATAATTCTTCAAGTACCATAATGCTTAAATCAAGTCTATAACTTTCTTCTGCATCAATAAACATTGTGGTTTTATTTTCTTCACATACTCTTGCTATTGCAGCTAATTTAGGAACTAAATGATTTATAACATCTTTATAATTTCTTAATTCATATCTTGGATGTATTGCACTTAGTTTTACAGAAATAGAATCTTTAAATTTTTGTGCAGCTTCAATATATTTTTCATAATATATATTAGCATCTTCCCAGTTTGTTGCTGCTTCCCCTAGCATATCAAATGAATATGAATATTTTGCATTTTTATTATTGATAGCTTTTGTTATAGTTTCACCCATAACATAAAATTTACCCATCATTTTAACGCATTCTTTTACCGCAGCCCTAACTGTCGGCCATCCCAATCGTTTAATCATGCTGTTGTATTCAGCAAAACTCTGTGCTTTAGTGAGGGCAATACCACTGACAGTAGCGTAAAAACTATTTTCACTAATTATACTCCAATCAGCTTCTGTTAATTTTTCTTTAATTAAACGGTCTTGTGTTGTTTTATCTGGTGTACGCAGTAGTGCTTCACATAATGTCATAAGGGCAACGCCCTCATTACCATTTAATTCATATGCTTTCATCAATTGATGAATCATATTTGTTTCATTTGAAGCGTCTTGTATTAATTCTGCATTATCTGTAATTGATTTTCTATCTTCCACACTCATCCGGGAAGCCAAAATTAATTTTGGCATTATTTCTCTTTGAAATTCTCTGTACCATATATTGTGTGGATAGACTTTCATAATCTTTTACTTGCCTTCGTCTTAAATATATTTCTTTCAATATATCGCATATGACGAAGTAAGTCAAGATTTATATCATACATTGCTCTAACTTCACTGAGTTTTCTATCACGCAATGATAATAAATCTTCTTTATGTATATCTTTGGTTCTTCTGGTTTTTCCGAAATTTAATCCCAAATCAAATACTAATAGTTCTCTTTCGCCAAAGCGATATATTTTTGGAAAAATATACATCGCATAATATTTATATAAACTTATCTGCCAATTTTTCAGTGTTGAGGCATTCCCCATAGTATAACCTATGACAAACGCCTCATCCTGATTTAGTAGACCTCTCCCTAACATTGCGTGTATACAATCATGTGCCTCGAGACTAATCGCACCTGGTAGCGAGAAGGGGCTACGTGGGTTTTCAATAAGTTTAACAAAGAAACTTATATCTATTGGGTCATTTCCCGGTAATGTACTGAGTACATCATTTATAGTTTTATTACCGTTGTCTATTCCCGGGTTCCAATCTCTATAACTCTCCATGAGAATATTTAGCATAAAAAGACCCGACTACCGAAGTAGCCGGGCTAGTTGGCGAAGAGGACTAGAGAACAGGATAAACCTGTTCAAAAGGCAGGGAAATCACTTCCCTGCATTATTATTTACATATAAAATTGTGAATGTTAAGTATCAACTTTACTAGTTGACTATTTTAGTAAGAATTCCGGTTCTATATCTAATGCACGGTGTACATTCCATACTTCACTATCAGTTGTAAAAGCAATATGTGCTGCTTCTTCTTCAGTGAGCATACGAGGAGTATTATCTACAAGATAAAGAAAATGTGCAACTTTTCGTTTCTTTTTTATGCTAGTACTTTTTCCACACATTCCAATGAACTCCTATTAATTCCTCCTACATTCCATGGGTGCTTCCCTGTTGGGATTTCACGCTGCTTCCAATCATATATAGTGGCAACAATATAATTAATATCACCATTTTCGTTTTTAACTTTAAATTCTATATTCCATTCTACATTTGTTTTTTCATCCAAAGATGGAGTATCATATGTTGGTTCTCCAAATTTTTCAACTAGTGTAGCATAATCTGTAATAACATGCCCTTGTAGATGTGTACCTGTAATATTATATGTGTCATTATCATACGCTAAAATGTTCATGCTTGCCTCCACTAATTAAATATAATTTTTTAATTATGCAGTTAACATCATCTTCAGTTAACCAACCCTTTACTGTGTCACCTTCTACGGTGATGCCTGGAAGTTCACATAAATCCTTTCCCTTCCAAACACCTATTTCGTATAGACCTTGTTTATTTCCATATGACATATCATTTTTCACTATACTAAGTTCATAATCGCCAATGGTTACAGATCCATATACACCATTAACACTGGGATCATAATCCAATACTATATCATCAAACTTCATATCATTCACTTTAATATATTATTCAGT
>Ga0255782_10004191_pt1 | contig 10525 bp, 8 predicted proteins | sample 101ome_26_FD_179980 | JGI IMG/M metagenome (GOLD analysis project Ga0255782, IMG submission 179980) | Coastal salt marsh microbial communities from the Groves Creek Marsh, Skidaway Island, Georgia - 101408AT metaG (version 2) | ecosystem: Environmental > Aquatic > Marine > Intertidal zone > Salt...
AATTAACTATTACAACAGTTAGAAGTTTTGGAACACACTGGTTAACACCAAGAATTCAAGAGTTTATGCAATTAAATCCAGAAATTGAAGTTGAGCTTATTTTTGACGATAAAGAATTAGATTTAAGTACTAGACAGGCTGATATTGGGATTTTTATGAGAAGGCCTAAACAATTAAACTATATTCAAAAGAAATTAATAGACATAAATTACCATATTTATGGCTCTAACAGGTATTTAGAAAAATATGGGATGCCAAAAACCATCAATGATCTAAATAAACATAGATTTATTTCATTTGGAAAAGGGGCCCCATCTCCGGTTTATAATCCTGATTGGGCTTTAAAAATTGGTATGAAAGATAATAAAAAGAGAAAATCAATTATGAAGGTAAATAGTGTAATGGGTTTACTTTTAGCAGTTGAAAGTGGAGTAGGATTAGCTGCATTACCTGATTATTTAGTATTTCAATCATCAAATTTAATAAAAGTATTACCAAAAGTTGAAGGACCAATTACAGAAGCTCATTTTGTTTACCCTCAATCATTAAAAAATGTAGCAAGGGTCTCAACTTTTAGAAATTTCCTATATAGCAAAATCTCAGAGTGGAAATTTTAGGATAAAATCTGCGTCAATACTGCAATTGATAATCATTATCATTGCGAATAATTATCATTTTCATAATATTTAAATTAAAAAAGGAATTAGATGAAAACACTGTCGGTTATCACATTGGTATTAGGATTAATTACATCATCTGTATTATCCGAAGAAGTTAATGTTTTTAGTGCACGACATTACGATAGCGATATTCAGCTCTATGAAAAATTTACTAAAGCAACAGGAATAAAAGTAAATGTTGTATCTGGAAAAGATGCCGCTCTTCAAAAAAGAATTATAGAAGAAGGAAAAGATTGCATAGGTGATCTTTATATAACAGCTGATGCTGGAAGACTAGGCTCATTCCAAGCAAAAGGAATGTTACAAAAAGCTCAATGGTCAAAAGAAATTTTAGATAAAGTACCAAGTAATTTAAGATCTGATTATTGGATAGGAATAGCAAAAAGAGCAAGAATTTTTTATTACTCTCCTGAAAGGGTAAGCAAATCTGATCTTGAAAATTTAACATATGAAAGTTTGGCTGATAAAAAATGGAAAGGAAGAATTGTAATTAGAAAATCTGATAATATTTACAATCAATCCCTTGTTGCCTCATTAATTGAAAATAATGGAAAAGATAAAACAATTAAGTGGGCAAAATCATTTGTAAATAACATGGCAAGATCACCGAAGGGAAATGATAGGGCTCAAATTTTAGCAGTTGCAGCTGGTGAAGCAGATATTGCTGTTGCTAATACTTATTATTATGCATTAATGTTATCTGGTCAAAAGGGTGAGGAACAAAAATTAGCAGCAAAAAAAGTTTTACCTTATTTTCCTAATCAAAATGATAGAGGGGTACATATGAATATAAGTGGAGCCAGTTTGTTAAAATTTTCACCAAATAAAAATAACGCAATTAAATTAATTGATTTCTTATTAACTAAAGAAGCACAAGAGCATATTGTAAATAATACTTTTGAATATCCAATGGCTGATGATGTTCTACCAAACAAACTTGTACCTGGAAATGATTTAAATTTTAAACAAGATAACAATACTGATGTTAAAATATATTGGGATAAACAAAAGGAAGCTTTGAAAATAATGCTATCTTCAGGCTGGAAATAAATGAGATTAAATTTTTGGTTTATATCATCTTTTTTTATATCTTTAGTGGTTGCAATTCCAATTTTTACTGTTTTTACAAGTTTTTTTGAAAATACGATAAACTCGTATGAAATTTTTAAAGATAGTTTTTTGTATGAATATATTTTTAATTCTTTAGTTTTATTAATAGGCGTTTTAATTCTTACTTTAATAATAGGAACATCGTGTGCTTATTTAGTTTCATTTTATAATTTTTTTGGATCAAATTTTTTTAAATGGGCATTAATTTTATCTTTTGCAGTACCTGCTTATATATATGCTTATTCCTTAACCGCTTTTTTTGAAAATTATGGAACTTTATATTCAATTTTAAAAAATTTATTTGGAGAGGGAAATTATAATCAATACATTCCAAAATTTGATGGAATGTTTGGAGCAATAATTTCTATTTCATTTTCTTTATTTGGATACGTGTATGTTCTAACAAGAGCATCATTCCATTATCAGTCAGAAAATTTAATCGAAATTGGAAAAAATCTGGGATTTTCAAAGAAAAAGTCTTTATTTTCAATAATTTTACCCTCAGCAAGACCAGCTATTGTTGCCGGTCTATCTTTAGTTGCAATGGAAACACTTTCCGATTTTGGTGCTGTATCTTTTTTTGGAATATCAACACTTACTACAGGAATTTATAATTCCTGGGTATCACTTGATGATCTAGCTTTTGCTAATCAATTATCATTTTTTCTACTTATATTTATATTGGCTCTTTTTTTGATTGAAAATTTATCAAGAAAAAAAGCGCAATATCACTCTCCATCAAGAGGTGGCTTAAAGAAAAAACAAAAAACAAATCTATACGGGATTAAAGCATTTTTAGCTTTTTTAATTTGTTCTATTGTTTTTTTAGCAAGTTTTATTTTTCCTGTTTTACAAATGTTATATTGGACAATAATTTTTCCTGAAAACTTTATTAATCTTAATATTAAACAACTAATAATTAATTCATTTTATTTAATATTCTTTACATCATTAACTTTATTAGTGTTTTCTTTTTTATCAAATTATGGAAACAGAATAACACGAAGTAAAATATTAAATTCTTTTGCAACCTTTTCAATCACAGGTTATGCAATACCCGGTATTATTTTAGCTGTTGCCTGTATTACATTTATTTCTTGGCTAGATAATTCTATTTCTCAATTTTTTGAATTTAAATCATTAAAGAAAATATTTATTGGATCAATATTTGGATTAGTAATTGTTTATTTTATAAGATTTTATAGTTTAGCCTTCAACGGGATCAAGTCTGGTTATCAAAGAATTAATAGATCTGTAGATGAAAACTCGTATCTCTTGGGTTATTCAAAATTTAAAACTTTTTTTGAAATCCATATCCCTTATTTAAAAAATTCAATATTTTTAATTGGCATTTTAATTACAATTGAAGTTATTAAAGAATTGCCTATCACTTTGATTTTAAGGCCTTTTAACTTTGAAACATTTGCAACAACAGCTTATGTCTTTGCATCTCAAGATCTTTTAGAGGCTGCTGCTGTTCCATCATTGTTTTTAATATTGATTGCAAGTACATTTATTTTAATTACATCTAAGTATATATTAAAGGACTAATGAGTAAAAATTTTTTTGAAATTGACAATGTTTCTTTTGTTGCTGGAGGAAAAAATAAAGTAAATAATGTAAACTTATTAATTGAGAATGAAGGAGAAATTGTTTGCCTTCTTGGACCCTCTGGAATTGGTAAAACTACAATTCTTAGAACTATTGCTGGACTTGAAAAAATAAATGATGGAAAAATTTCACTTAAAAATAAAACTTTATCATCAAAAAAAATTCATGTTGAGCCTGAAGATAGAAATGTAGCTTTGTCTTTTCAAGAAAATTGTTTGTTTCCTCATTATAATGTTGAAAAAAATATATATTTGGGCGCCAACAGAAAAAGTGGTAGGAAAAAAAAAATTAATTCAAAAGATATAATTAAATTTTTAAATCTTGAAAAATTACTAAATAAATTTCCCCATGAAATTAGTGCAGGTGAAGCACAAAGAGCATCTCTTGCTAGATCATTAATTTCTCAGCCTGATTTATTGTTATTAGATGAGCCTTTATCTAATGTTGATCAAAGTTTTAAGGAAGAAATTCAGGTTGAACTAAAACAAATTTTAAATAATTCAAAAATTACAACAATTATTGTAACTCACGACTCTTACGAAGCTTTTTATCTTGGCAATAAATGTGGGATTATTTTAAATGGTCAACTACGCCAGTATGATGATCCATATAATGTGTATCATTTTCCAAATTCAGTTGAAGTTGTAAATTTTTTAAATAGAGGAATTTTAATCCCTGCTAAAGTTACAGGTGAAAATAGCTTAGAAAACAATGATCTTGGAACAATTAAAGGTAATTTTACAAAACACTATCCCAAAGGTTCAGATGTACAATTGCTTCTTCAACCCGAAGATTTAGAGCACGATGATAAAAGCAACTTAAAGCTAGAAGTTGTTGATAGAAAATTTAGAGGAACAAACTTTATTTATACATTAAAAACAACATCAAATTTATTAATTCCAGTGTTTGTTCATTCCCATCATATACACCAACATGAAGTTGATGAAAAATTTGGTATTAAAAGACCAATAAACATTGATCACATAGTTTGCTTCTAACTCATTGTTCATACTGGGTTATATTTCAATTTATTGAATATTAATATTTTTTTAATCTTTAATCAGATGTTATTGTTTATATGTGAGTGAAGATAAAAAAATAGAAGAAAAAGAAGAAAAAAAAGTAAGTAAATTTAAAGAGGCATTTGAGAAATTTAAAGAAGCTTCAAATAAATTAATTCATCATCCATTTGTTGAGAAATATATAAATTATATTTCATTTTCAGTTGTTTTATTAATTTTAATATTTGTTAGACTACAAAATCCTGAATTTGTTAAATCAATTTCGAATATTAGTTTCGACTCTTATCAAAAAATTTTCAAATTCGATGAAAGAATAGATAATATAGTTATTGTTGATATAGATGAACCAAGCCTTGCAAAATTTGGTCAATTTCCTTGGAGTAGAAATGTGTTTTCAGAAATTTTAGATAATATAAATGAAAATAATCCCAAATCAGTTGGCTTTGATATATTTTTTTCTGAAAAAGATAAACAATCACCAGAGGAAATTATTAAAACCTATTCAATAGAAGACACTTATACAAAAAATATTTTAAATTCTATTGAAGGCCATGATCAAAAATTTCAAAAAACTTTAAAAGAAACAAAATCAGTACTAGCAGTTTTTGGAAGCTTAGTTCCAACAAAAGGAACTTACGACAGAAAAGGTAAAGCAAGAATTTTTGCAAAAGGAGGAAATGTTAAAAACTTTGTTTATAATTATAAATATTCATTAGGATCAATACCAATCCTAGAGAAAAACTCTAAAGGATTAGGATCTATTAATTACATAACCCAAAGTGATGCAGTTGTAAGATCTTTACCTTTAATTATGGTTTTTAATAATAAATTATTTCCAACCTTTGGTCTTGAAATGATTAGAGTAGGAGAGAAGAAAAGAAGTATAATTACAAACTTAAACGACAACGGTATTAAAAATATATCAATAAAACCCTATGAGTTTAAAACTGATAAAAATTCATTAATTTGGGTTAAATATAACAGATCAATTAATAATAACTATATTTCAGCTGAAAAGGTATTTGATAAAAATTTTGATGAGAATTTTTTTAAAGATAAATATGTTCTTATTGGAGCATCAGCAAAAGGACTTTTCGATACAGTAAAAATTCCAACAGGCGAAACTGTACCAGGAGTTCAGGTTCACGCAAATGTTATTGATAATCTATTAAATAATAGCTTTTTAAAAAGAAATGATGGAATATTCATTTTTGAATTATTACTTTCAATATTAATTTCTATTGCTGCATTTATTATTTCTCAAAGAATAAAACCTAAATACAGCTTAAGTATAATTTTTGCAGGTTTAATAATTATTTTTGTAATTGGATTATCTATTTATAGGTTTAGATCTGAATTAATTGATGTCAGTTATCCAATGATTATGATCTCAATAACATTTTTAACGGGTCTTTATTTTAGATTTTTAGAGGAAAATAAAATTGCTCTACAAAATCTTCAAAAAGAGGCAAAACTACTTAAAGAAAGAGAATTAGCAGGAGGAGTTCAAAAAAGTTTGTTCCCAGATATTTCAGCGTTTGAAAACTTTGTTTATGCAAAAAATATTCCAGCAAGAGATGTATCAGGTGATTATTTTGACGTAATGAAAGTTGGATCTGAGGAGTATTATTTTACATTAGCAGATGTTTCTGGAAAAGGAGTTAAGGCCGGTATGTATATGGCAAAAGCTTCCTCAATTTTCAGAACACTTTCAAATCTAAAATTTCCTTTGGAAAGAGTAGTATTTGGTGTGAACAATGAAATTATTGAGGCAAAATTTAAAGGAATGTTTGTAACAGCTGTATTTGGAAAATTTAATCCAAAAACAGGCGATCTAACATTTATTAATGCTGGTCATGAAAGCATAATGTTATTTGATAAATCTAAAAAATTTGAATTCATTCAATCCGATCTTCCTCCAATTGGAATTATGAAATATTTTGCAGAGTCTATGGTCAAATCAAATACAATAAATATTAAGGATAAAACTTTTGTTGTTTATACTGATGGAGTAACCGAAGGATATCTTCCAAATGGCGAAGAATTTGGAGCAGAAGGTGTTGAAAATGTTGTAAAAGAAATGGAAACTATAACACCTAAGGATCTAGTTGAAAAGGTAACATCAAAATTAAATTGGGGTATACCAAAACTAAGAGATGATATAACGTGTATGGCAATCAATTTTGATAATCCAAATGAAATTGAGAAGAAAAAGAAAAAATAAATTAAAATGCTAAACAATTGCGTTATTATTCCAGCAAGATATGAATCAAAAAGACTTTTTGGAAAACCATTGTATAAATTAAACAATGGTAAATCCCTACTAAAAATGACTTTAGATCAAATTAAAAAAAAAATTAAATTAGAAAATATTTATGTATGTACAGATAATTATTTAGTTGAAAAAGAAATAGAGAATTATCTAATTAACAAACCAATAATAATAAAAAGAAATTGCATAAATGGAACTGAAAGAGCATCTTATGCCCTAACTAGAATAAAAAAAAAATATGATTACGCTACTATTGTTTCATGCGATATGCCTTTTATAGATCCAAATGTAATAAATTATATAGAAAGAAAATCAAAATTAATAAAAAATAAATATGCAGATGGTTTTACAATTCATTGCAGAGTTAAAAATGAAGAAACTTATAAAAATAAAAGTATAGCAAAAATAGTTTTAACTAATAGTAATAAAATTTTATATTTATCTAGAGGAGCAATACCAAATACTAAAAATTTTAAAGCAACAAAAATATTTAGTCATCACGGAATTGTTATGCTTAGGTGGAATGTGTTAAAAAATTATAAAAAATTATCTAACTGCAAACTTCAAATAAGTGAAGATAATGAGTGGTTAAAGTTAATTGAAAATGATTTTACGATTAAATCCTTTATATACAAAAATTTAAAACCTGAAATTAATACAAAAAGTGATCTCGATAAGATTTATAAATTAAAAAATTTTCGTTTTGCAAAATAAAACCAATATGGATTAAATATATCAATTTTTTTTAAATTTAAAAAAACATTAATTTTTCTAATTTTAGCATAGAATACTGTTGTGCCTATATTTGAATAAATATTTTTTATAATATCAATATTTATAATTTCTTCTGCAACAATCAAATTTTTACAATGTATAGTTTTATCATTGATAATTAATATGACATTTTTATTTGTTCTCATCACTGAGCAATAGTTTTTTAATTTATATTTATCTTTAAAGTATTTAATATCGTTGAAATCACGGGATAAAATTAAATTATTAATTTTATATTTTAATAATAATTTGGTGATTTTTGCATCAGGCTTGAAATTATCTAAAATTGGAAATGACTTTCTAGAAAAATTATTTTTAATTGGATAAAGTGTATAAAAGCATTCATCCGCAATATTATTAATATAAATAAAATAAATTAAAAATTTATAAAATAAAAAAGAAAAAATATTATTCTTTGCAAGTATATATTTAAAAATACCAAAAGCTTCAGGCAAACCATCAGAAATTAAAATTGTTTTGATTTTTAAACTTCTTAATTTTGAAATATTTTTATAAAAAATTGAATATTGATAAATTGGTAATGCCACTATATCAAAACCGATTGAAAATTTTATTAAGTTAATTTTATTTAATTCAATTAAACTTATTTTTTTTATTATTATATATTTAACATTATTTTTAATTTTGTTTAAACAATAAGCTTTAAATTTTTCAAAAGGTACAGATTTAAAATTTATTATATATATTGTAGCCTTATCTATTTTGTAATAACTAACAATAGAGTTCACTTCAATTAAGTCTGATGGTTTTTTTATTATTGCTAGAATTTTTTTTTTTTTCACACACTTCCTTTTTGATCAAATATTTTTTTTTTTAAATTTTATACTTTTAAAAAATATAAAATAATTAAATAAACAAATTAGTATAGAGCCAGATAAATTGATAATGAAAAAAATCTCATATTTTACACCGTGATTAAATAGAATAAATAATAGTAATAATATTGTTATATTTATTACAAAATCAAAAATAGAAATTGAAAAAAAATCATTTATCGATTTGTTAAATAATTTAAAAGTTGTTGAAAAATTAAATGTTATTACTTCAAATAATAAAATTAATATAAATATTCGATTAATTTCATATGAGTTATTAAGCCAAAAATTATAAAAATTTAAACCGAAAAAAAAAATAATTAAAAATAAAACGAAACTAATAATTAAATTCAATTTAATTAAATTAGAAATAAAAATTTTTAATGTATTAATTTGATTTTTAGAAAATAATTTAGCTATTTCATAATAAGAAATGTGTATTGGTATACCCCAAAAACGAGATGGCATATAATAAAACATGGTTTTTAATGTACTGATAAGTCCAATAACACTTGAACTAAAAAATAAACCTAAAATTATAATTTGAAAGCTTGATTTAATTAAATTTGAAATGTTTTCAAAAAAATGTGGGACACTTATTAATAATATTTTCTTTAAAATTTTATAATTAATAAATTTAAAAGATAAAATACTTAAATATTTTTTATACTTCATAAAAAAAAACAAATAAGCTAGAAATTTAATTATGTTTAAAAATAGATATATATAAGCAGCAGTTACTAAATCTCCTTCAAAAAATCCGACTACTAAAATGGAAAATTTAATAAAAAAATCAAAAAATGTTTCTATATAAACTTGTATATATAATTTTCCCCAAAAAATTATCCCTATTTCGAAAATTCCCTTAATAACAGTAAGATAATAACTAAAAAAAAAACAAAAAATTAAAATTTTTGCATCTTTTTTATTGATTTCTTCTAAAATCTTTAAGTCATAATCAAAAAATTTAAGAAAGATAATTCCCGCTAAAGCAAGGATCAAAAATAAAATTAACGTAAAAAATTTACTATTATTAAAAATCTCCTGTACTTTTTTAATTTTATTTTGGTTGTGGTAAATTGACATTTCGTTTTTTGACGCTTCAAATAAATTTATATTAAAAGTTGAAAATATTAATGGCAGTGCAGACAAGAATACCCATATTCCAAAATTTTCTAATCCATAAAATATAATCATTAGTGGAGGGAAAATTAATTGAACTAAAACTGAAGAAGATGTTTGAGATATTTTAGAAATTAAATTATTAATAATTCTTTTTTTATTAAAACGTGATCCAATATAATTTAAGTTCAAATTGCCTTCCAATAAATCAAATTTTAATAATTATCTAAAACTAATTTTTTATTTTTTTCAGTGAAATATATATAATTTGTGACAAAATATTTTTTTAAATCTAAATTTTTACTTTGATTGTTTTTTGTTAAAAAAAACAATTTTTTAAAAGAATTTTCAAAATCTTTATTTATTTTTTTAGAATAGTTATCAATTATTAAATTATAGTTCCAAAAATTGATATCTAAAACATTTCTAAACTGGCTTTTTTTAAGCATTTCTTTAATTTCATTTCTATTTGTTGAATTTAATAAAGATAATTTCTCAAGATTTGTTGGGTAACTAACTAAATATTTGTAATCATAAGGCATTAAATTCCAAAGACTATATTTCAAGCTTTTAAAAGGCGAAAACAGTATTAATAATGAAATAACATTATAAATAACTAATGCTATAAGTAAGTATTTCAAAAATTTAAAACTATGAGATTTGGTCATCAAAATAACACAATAAAATATTGCTTCTTCTTAATCAAAACAATTTTTATCTCATTTTTTTTAAATAATTTAGCATTTCCAGAAGGAAAAAAAATCGGCTCAATTACAGAGCTCAATGGAGAAGTTATTGCAATAACTGAAGAAGGAGATGAAAGAGTTTTAGATGTATTTGACGAGATATTTCTTAAAGATGAAGTTTTAATTGGGGAAAGTTCTTCTGCAACTTTACAATTTAACGATAATACAACTATAGTAATGAAAGAATTAACTTCTCTTAATGTAAGTGAATTTGAAAATTCACCAGCACGAAAAACTTTTCAAGCTAAAGTTGGTAAGGGAAAAATTATAATTGAGTCGGGAGCTATTGCAAAAAATTCAAGTGGTGAAATGTTAGTAGATCTATCAAACATGTCTCTTGGTATTAGAGGTA
>Ga0255782_10004199_pt1 | contig 10505 bp, 12 predicted proteins | sample 101ome_26_FD_179980 | JGI IMG/M metagenome (GOLD analysis project Ga0255782, IMG submission 179980) | Coastal salt marsh microbial communities from the Groves Creek Marsh, Skidaway Island, Georgia - 101408AT metaG (version 2) | ecosystem: Environmental > Aquatic > Marine > Intertidal zone >...
TTTATTTCATCAATTTTAAAAATCGAAAAAACAAATATTTTTCAAATTTTAGGAGTAATATTTTCTTTTTCAGGAGTTATATTAATTATCACTAAAGCAAATTTAGATATTCTTTTAAATCTTGATTTTAATAAAGGAGACTTAACTATGGTTATAGCTATGTTTTCGTGGGCTTTATATTCCTCTTTATTAAAAAAACAAAAATATGAATTATCTCAATTGAGTTTATTAGAAGTCATTATTACTTTTGGATTAATATTTTTAATTCCAATTTATTTTATTGAATACCAATTAGGATATATTATTAAAGTTGAAAAACCTTTTATATTAATCTTAAGTTATGTAGTTTTGTTTCCTGGACTTGCATCATTTATTTTGTGGATCAAAGGCATTTCATTGATAGGTGCAAATAGATCAGGAGTTTTTTTACATTTGATGCCAATATTAAGTGCAATAATGGCAATGATTATTTTTAATGAAAAATTTATGTTTTATCATATTCTCGGCGCAATTTTTATTTTAACAGGAATAGTTTTATCAAATAGAAAAATTAAAAATGCTTAAAGTTGCAATATTAGATGATTACCAAAATGTTTCTCAACAATTTGTTGATTTAGAAAAATTAGCAGGAAAATACGAATTTAAAATATTCAGTGAGCCATTTAATGATGAAAATGACGCTATTGAGCAATTAGGTGAGTTTGAAGCTTTATTAATCATGCGAGAGCGAACTCCTATGACAGAAAACTTGATCAATAATTTACCTAAACTTAAATTTTTAATTACCAGTGGAAGCAGAAATAAATCAATTAATTTAGAAGCAGCTAAAAAGAAAAATATCATTGTATGTGGAACAGAAATAAATATTCATCCAACACCTGAATTAACTTGGGCTTTAATTTTAGGACTTGCTAGAAATTTAAAAGAAGAAATTGATAATATGTACCAAGGTTATTGGCAAACAACTGTTGGAGTAGAACTTAAAGGAAAAATTTTAGGATTAATTGGCCTTGGAAGAGTGGGTTCACAAGTTGCAAAAATTGGTAAAGCTTTTGGTATGGAAGTTATGGCATGGAGTGAAAATTTAAATTTAGATACATGTAAAGAGCTAGGTGTACTTCCTTGTAGCAAAGATGATCTTATAAAAAATTCAGATTTTTTATCTATTCATGTTCAAGGAGGAGAAAGATACAAGGATTGTATTACTTTAAAGGAACTTGATAAAATGAAGAAAACTTCTTTTTTAATAAATACATCGAGAGGTCCAATTGTTAATGAAGATGACTTGATTATAGCATTATCAACTAATGAAATAGCAGGTGCTGGTTTAGATGTTTATGAGAAAGAACCTTTACCTGAAAATAATAAATTAAGATTTTTACCCAACGCACTACTCACTCCTCATATTGGATATGTAACAGCAGAAAATTATAATATTTTTTACACTCAAATGATTGAAGCTTTAGAGTCTTGTGTTGAAGGTAAGCCCATTAGAGTAATTGAAAAATAAATGGTTCTGCCAGTTGTTAATCATGAAGATTATTTTGCAAAAATTGGAGATGACCACAAGTTTCCAATAAATAAATTTTCTGCTCTAGCTAATTACTTAAAAGAAAAAAAAATTGTAAAAAACTTTCATAATCCTTATCCATGTTCAGTAGAAACTTTAAGTAAAGCTCATTCATTAGATTATATAAATCATATTAAAGATAAAACTTTGAGCAAAGAGGGTGTAAAAAAAATTGGATTTCCATTAGTTGATAGTGTTGTAAAGAGATCATTTATTGCAACGGGAGGAACAGTATTAGCATCAAAACTTGCAATTAAATCTGGCATTGCTTGTAATACTGCAGGTGGAAGCCATCATGCAAATTATGATGGGGGTGCAGGTTATTGTGTTTTTAATGATGTAGCTGTTGCAGCAAAATTTTTACTTGAAAGAGGGCTAGCAAATAAAATTTTAATTGTTGATTTAGATGTTCATCAAGGAAATGGGAATGCAGACATATTCAAAGATGATAATCATGTCTTTACCTTTAGTATGCATTCAAAAACTAACTATCCTGCTAAAAAATCTATCAGTGACTATGATGTTGAGTTAAAAGATAACATCGAAGATAAAGAATATATTGAAACTTTAAAAAAATGTTTAAATGAATTAAATCAAAATTTTTTTGATTTTGTATTTTATATAGCAGGTGTTGATATTCATTATAATGATCGTTTAGGTAAGTTAAAAATTTCAGATGACGGGATAAAAATAAGAGATCAAATTGTTATTGAAAATTATTTTTCTCAAAGAATACCTTTGTGTGGTGTTTTAGGGGGAGGATATAACAAAGATTTTGATAAATTAGTTGAATTACATTCTTATTTACATCAAACTTGTGCAAAGTATATTTAATTCATGACCAAAAAAAATCCAAATCTAACAGCTGAACAAAAACTAGTTATGTTTGAAGATGGCACTGAACCTCCTGGAACAAGTGAACTTAATCATGAAAAAAGAGAAGGAAGTTATCACTGTGCTAATTGTGGTATAAAATTATTTACTTCAAAAACAAAATATGAAAGTGGATCAGGCTGGCCATCATTTTATCAATCACTACCTGATGTTTTTGAGACAAAAACAGATCATTTATTAGGTTATGCAAGAACTGAATATCACTGTAAAAACTGTAATGCCCATCATGGACACATTTTTGATGATGGACCGGAGCCAACTGGAAAAAGATATTGTAATAATGGTGTATGTTTAGTTTTTAAAGAAGAAAACTAGACCATAAAGATGAGTAAAATAAAAATAGTTTTTTATTTAGTGTTGGTGTTCATTGCATACAAAGGATTTGTAGCGTTTAAAAATTTTGAAATTGGAGTAGGAGATCGAGTGGCTCAAATAGAGGAAAAAGCAGATTTTGAAAAAGAAGGAGAAGTAATTGGACTGATGATGTATTTTGGTAATCCTCTTGAACTGCGAGAACATCTATTTGCAGAAAATAGATCTAAATGTTTAGAAATGAAACAAACAGCTGAAGAAACTTCATCTGCATATTATGAATGTGCACGTGTAAATGCAGTTCTTAAAGGTAAAAAAATTGTAAGTATAATTGAAGAACTTGAAGTGATTGAATGATTATTAAATATATTACTTTTTTAATTGGTATTATTTGGTCTTATTCAATTATTAAAACTCAATCAGTCTTTAGTAAAAAAGCAGGTCTAATTTTTAAAGTATTTATTTCTAACGTTTCATGGCTAACATTAATTGCAGCTTGTTATTTTGGTTATAAAAACTTCTCAATTCAATATACAATTATCGGTATTATTGTAGGGATAATAATTGTTCACATAGGTTTTCATTTTTCAAAAAAGTTTTTGATTTCAAAGTTTAGTGAAAAAAATCTCCAATTAGCAAAGTCTTTTTTTGAGTATACTTTAATTGTTTGGGTAATTTATTATATTTTTTTTTAAATCTAAAAAAAAGCTTTTAACTTAATTAAAAACCTATTTTGGATACTTTATAATATTGTTTTTTATTAAAAATATGGATAAATAAAGCTATGTTCGAAAAATTAGAAGAATTAGCAAAAAATAATAAAAAAATCTCCGACTTTCATATAAGAACTGGCTGGCCTTTAGCGTACAGACAGACAGGAGAAATTCATAAAATTCCTGAGGTAGAGGTTAAAGCACAAGACTTACAAGATTTATTATCTACAAATTGCAATGAAGTTGAAATGAAAAGATTTGAAGAAACTCATGAACTAGATTCATCAGTTACTTTAAGTGGTTTAAGATTTAGGGCTAATTTTTATAAAACTATTCAAGGCCCAGCTGCAGTATTAAGAAGAGTAGAAAGTGTAATACCTACTATGGATCAATTTGATCTGCCTCCTGTTCTTTATGATATTGTCGATATGCATAAAGGTTTAGTATTAGTAACCGGTCCAACGGGATCTGGAAAATCAACTACACTTGCTGCAATTGTTAATGAAATTAACAAAACAAGAACTTCAAATATCATAACAGTAGAAGATCCTGTTGAATTTATACATAAAGATTTAAAGAGTATTGTTTCTCATAGAGAGGTTGGTAAACAAACTCAAACTTTTGCATCTGCATTGAAAGCTGCACTTCGGGAAGATCCAGATGTAATTTTAGTTGGAGAGATGAGAGTTAGAAACAGTTTCACTTGCACTAACTGCTGCAGAAACAGGACACTTAGTTTTTGGAACATTACACACGAGTGGTGCACCTAGTACCATAAACCGAATTATTGACGTGTTCCCACCAGAACAACAAGCACAAATTAGAGCGCAAATATCTACTTCTTTAAAAATGGTAGTAACTCAAAGACTTCTTAAAACTAAAGATGGTCAAGGCCGTTGTGGTGCTTTTGAAGTGATGAAGTGTACACCTCCTATTCAAAACTTGATCAGAGAATCTAAGATTCATCAAATACCAAGCATCATGCAAACTGCGGTCAAAGATGGTATGATTACAATGACTAAATCTTTAGAAGAATTAGTTAAAGCAGGAAAAATAGATGCAAGTGCTGGACGAGAACAATAAAGGTTTTAATCTCTTAGAATTAATTGTTGTTGTTGTTCTAATTGGAATAGTTTCGGCAATTGGTTATCCAAATTTTAGCGAGTGGCGACAAGAAAGAGAAACCAGAGACTCTGTAATTAGAATTAAATCTTTAATCCGAGGGATCAATGCTCAAGTTCAAAGAGGGCAATATGCTTTTGTCCAAGTTCACATATTAGAAGAGGCTGATGGTGCAGAACGAAAATTAATTGTTACATCTAAAGGTATGAAACCAGAAAAACTATCAAGCTTATTAAATGATGGTGATAGTGACTGGTGGGAAAATGTTGCTGAAAGATGCAACATCACAGATGATGCTTATTGGGATGATGATCCCGACCAAGGCGCTGATAATATTGAAGTACGACAGATTACTTTAGATAATGTTGCAACAACATGGACAGGAAATGATGGCGCTGTATGTTTTAGTAAAAATGAAAGATGGTATAGTGGTGCAGGTACTTTACAAACATCGTTACCTGGAGATGGGGATGTAGCAAGAACTGTGGATAGTAATTTATTTATTTGTAGAAGAACTAATGACCGAACTAGTTGTGATGTAGATAGTGATGGAACACCAACCTCAGAACATAAACATTTATATGCAATTGAATGGTCAAGATTTGGTAATGTGACACTTGAAAAATGGGATAAAAGAAACTCCGAATGGGTTAAACAACAATAATATGAACAAACAAAAACAAAATATATCTGGACTTTCTATTTTAGAGGCACTTGTTTCAACTGTAATTGTTGGAATTGGGTTTGTTGCAATATTACAAATGACAAATTTTTCTGTTCAATCCATTGATAATTCAGGAGATAGAACAAAAGCAAATTTTTTAACTGAAATGATTGTAGAAGATGTCATTGGAAGCAAAAATACATACTTTGGAACAAATTCTGATAATGAAAATATAATTTTTAGTAATGACGGAACTGCTTCTTTAAATGGTGATGAATTAAAATCATTTCCACAACATCTAAGCGATAATGGTTGGAGTGCAGACTTAAGTTGTGGTGGAGGCACTTCTGCAACAGGTACAACTACTGAAAAAAAACAAAATATTTATGATGAACAAAATAATGATGCACCTCGAAATAAACAAGCCAAATGGGATACGATATTTGAAGAAAACAGATTTTTAAAATGCAAGAGCTCTACTGAAGAAAAAAAATTACAGGTATTTGAGGTTTGTAGATGGGATGAATGTGATTATCAATTAAACACAGTTTATGATGAGCCTATGTATATTGGAAGAGTTGAGATGAAATTAAATGAAGGAAAAAAAAGGAAATTTATATACTTTCAAACAGATTATAAACTTAAACAATGATTAGAAAAAATTTAAAATATACCGCAGGACTTACATTAATTGAAATTTTAATTGGAATTGTAGTTTCATCAATAATGATGGCTGCAATTTATACAACTTATTCAATTGTCAATACCACTTACAATCAAGTGCTAGAAAAAGCTAAAGTAAGTAGATCCTCAAGGGATTTAATAGAATTATTAATTCGAGATATCAGAATGTCAGGATTTAAATATTATTTAGGTGATAATGAGTTAGGTTTTCCAAGAGAAAGTTATTTAGAGTTTGTTGGTGGGGCTGAGACTGTACAAGAAAGTCATGATCCAATTGTAATAATTCCAAATGAATTAGGACATTCAATTACAGATGCTGTTGCAACACCTCCTGCAAAACATAATTCTGATGATACTTGCTGTGATAAAATTCACATTGTCTATGATGACTTTAATCAAAATGATGCTACTCAACCATATAAAAGATATAAGCTAACTTATTTTGCAAGGCCTTTATCAGATGGAATTGGTGATAATGGTCCAATAAATCCAAGATATGGAATTTACAAATCAAAAATAAGTTGGCGTCAAAGAATTGGAGAAGAAACTGGAGAGTGGGTCTCAGATTGTTCTGAGTGTTATGATAACGAACTGATTAGAGACTTTGTTGAAGATATGGAATTTATTGCATTAGATGCTGAAGGAAGAGTGTTGAGTCCTTATCCCAGCACAGTTTCTGAGGCTACAAGAGACAACTTATATAAAATAAGAGCTATAGATATAAGACTAGCTTTTGTATCTGAAAAACCCTTTTTTAGATTTGAAAGCAGAGAAGGAAATCAAAGACAATTAAGTGGATTTTCAAGAACGATTAGATCATTTTCAGATAGAAACCTAAGAGATAATGTAGTGGTGACAGTGTATACAAGAAATATTGTAGGACAGGATATATTTTAATGAGAAAAAATAATCAAAAAGGATTTACTTTAATTTTGTCACTTGTCTTATTGTTAGTGATGTCTTTGATGGGAGGTGCTTTAATAGTAATTTCTTCAGGAGACCACCAAAGTAATAATACTAGCGATCAGTATCAACAAACCTTCTATGTCGCTGAACATGCTTTAATTGAAGCAGAGAAAAGAATCATTAATCGAATGATTGGACCTTGGACGGAAATTAGTTCTATCTCATCAGCACCAGTTGGTTCTACTCCTACTGAGACTACTGCTCATAATAATTATATTGATCAATTGAGAGCTACAGCAATTGATGGCCTTGCAAGACATACAGATGGAAGAGATACTCCTAGAAATACTGTTACCCCAACAGAAACTCCTTGTTTTAAAAGTTTTAGAAATTTAATTAGAACTGATGGTGGTGGTGATTTAACATTAGTGACAGATCATTTTGTTAATCAGAATTTTGGAAGTTTAATTGAGCCAATTTTAAATCGACCTGGAGATGTTGGATTAGAAGCTGATGATGCAGATAAGGAAAAAGAATATTTAAAAAGATTTAGGTATGAATTTTTTTCAATTAATGTGGGCTCTTCAACGTTTAAAGGGGCAGGTGCTAGTCTTAAAAAATCATCAACGAATGTCCAAAGACAAGGAACATCCTATAGAATATATGGTTGTGGTTATTTGATGCCTAATGGCACTGATTTAGGGGAATATGCTGATCCTGAAATATTAATTCCTTTAGAAACTTTAGTTGTTTTATCTAGTTAGACACAGAATGATCATAAAAATTAATTTGTTCAATTCAAATTTTTTAAAAATAAGTTATTATTTAGAATAATGAATAAAATCCGCATTGCATTGTTATCTATTTTTATATTATTTAGCTCATTAAGCTTAAGTATGGCATGTGAATTTTTAAAAGAGCAAATTGGTATCCCGGTTTCAAATATTATTGATAAATATGAATATTTAGATGAGCCTTCTGACGATAATGATCCTAAGATTTTTACATATTCTAAAATATATGCAAGCGATAACTTATGCAAAAATTCTCAATTAGAAAATACTTTTATAAAAGTTTTTTTTAGAGAAGGTAAAATTATTGGAACAGAACTTTCTGGTATGCCAGGTGAAGCCAAAGATAATAGAATTTTAAATTTTGCAAAAACAAATTTAGGTTATACCACTGATCAAGTTATTAATGATGAATGGATTGGAGCTATTAACATGTCCACTGTAGTTAACATGGTATTTTATGGACGAGTACAGGATTATGATGGGATTTATGAACAGCTAATTATTTCGAAAGAAGATTATTTTAGTCTATTATCTGATCCAGATATAGTAGAACTGTTTTAATTTATGAAAAGATTATTTAAAATTTTTATTCTTTTAATTTTAGTTTTAAACTTTAATCAATTAACTTATGCAAAACCATTACCACCAGGATCTGGTGAAGGTGATGTTCCTGCTAATATTTTAATTCTATTAGATAGTTCCAAGAGTATGAGAAATAGAATAGGAGACGCAATACCTGCACAACATTCATTTACCATCGATGGAGATGGCAATAGAGTTTTAGCGTCTGCTGATAGTAAAAAGGGTGGGTTGATACTTTTTGATAGCGCAGGTACAAGACTTAGTATTACAGGGACAAATCAATCAGGGGTAAGTTATACAACAGCTAGATGGTGGTCTAACAGTAATACTGATGCGCGTTGTGATTTTCGTATTAGAGATGGGTCAATAACTAATAATCACTATATTGGCAGATATTTTAGAATGCACGAAGTAAGATATCATACCGGTGTTAGTGTTGCTGGAACAACAATTTCTAATGAAAATTTATTATTTGTTGCTCAATTTGATGCAAAAGGAGGGACATCAATAATTGCTCTTGATGATCAATATAGATGTAGACTTGCAATAACTCCTACTAGCTCCAATCAAATATTAGGTTATGACACTGCTACAAATTCAGATGGAGATCTTATTTTAGCAGCATATGGTTTAGGAGGTGTGAAAAAAGGTGCCTATCAATTAACCTGCAATATTACTGATGGTGCATGTGAACAAGTGCAGGGCAGAGGTAAAGGGAAAAACGATGCATTTGGAAGATTATACAAAGGAGGGAGGATTAGGTTAAGCAGTGACGCAACTAAAATTTATATTTCTGCTGATGGTCATTTATATGGTTATGATACAAAAATAAGTAATGGACAAAGAGTAATAGATAATAGCAGAGATAATTTTAGATTTTGCAAAGGTACTGGAAGTAGTATTGGTTTTTTTATGAGTTGGGATTTTTCAAGCAGCTCTGACAATGTGTTTTATACTGGAGGTCATAGGGGCTCTAGAAAAATTCACAGAGTAGAATGGACTTCAAATAATACTTGCAGAATCACTGCATCCGCTGGGGTAGGTAGTGCATTACCAAATACAGGAACCGCAGGTAATTTAGATGCTGATGATATCAGAATTAGTAAAGATATAAGTGGTTTACAGGTTTCAAATGGAAGACTGATTTTTAGTCATAATGGTTATGTTGATGAGCTAACAGAAGCCAACTTCACTGCTGCAGGAAGAGATAGTGCATGGCAAATCCAATATGGAGGCCCACAATTAACAAGGTTGCAAGGTGCACAACAAGCAATTGCAGCAGTTCTTACTGATACCTCTTTGACAAGTGGTGCAAATTTTGGTTTTGGTCATTGGAATGGTGGGGGTCCATATTATGGTGGATGGCAAGGTAATCATCCAGATGGTAGAAGCAGAATTTGTAATAAAGACGCTTGTTTCCAGGTCGCAATTAGCCCTGAGGGTGCAGCAAATACAATCCCATATCTTACAACGTTATCTGTTGATGGAAAAACAGATGCTAATGCTTGGTCCCAATTGGCTCATGATTATTTTTTTGGCCCAGTTTCTCCACATGATCCAAATTCTGATTGCCAATTAAATTTCGTAATAGTTATCGGGGATGGAGAATTTACGGGTGGGACGGGAGTACTTGGACAACGAGGAGAAGCTGCAGGTAGAATTACAAGATTAAGAAATGAATTAGGTATAAAAACTTTAATGGTTGCTTACGGAGATGGAATTGGCACACGGGGTATGGCATTTTTTGATGCATTAGCTGTTCGTGGTTCATGTGACACTGCTGGCGGCGAAGATTGTGAACCAACTATTGTTGCAGAAACTCCTCAAGCGCTTAAAACAGAACTTCAACAGAAGATTAGACAAATTTTAGCTGAGCGTTTAGCATTTACTGCACCTTCAATTACAGCAACTATTCAACAGGGAGGCTCATTATATCAAGCACAATTTGCTTATGAACAATTTGGTGAATGGAAAGGGACTATTTTAAGAAAAACATTAAATGCTGACGGAACAGTTGATCATGATCCAAATGCGCCAGGAAATTGGGATGCGGCAGTTCAAGTAAGATCTCAATCTTCAGGAGGTGCATCCGACCCAAGTACAAATGATCTTAGAAATATTTGGACACCACTTTCAGATCCATCTTATGATTATATTGGTAATTGGGACAATGTCAGTGATACTACTGCACCTATATTACAAGGTGAGATGACAAGATTAGGATTTGATATTTCAAATTACCATACTTCATCTTCTAATTGTGG
>Ga0255782_10004204_pt1 | contig 10497 bp, 10 predicted proteins | sample 101ome_26_FD_179980 | JGI IMG/M metagenome (GOLD analysis project Ga0255782, IMG submission 179980) | Coastal salt marsh microbial communities from the Groves Creek Marsh, Skidaway Island, Georgia - 101408AT metaG (version 2) | ecosystem: Environmental > Aquatic > Marine > Intertidal zone >...
GTTCATGGTAGCTATCAATAGTGATAGATTTTCTAGAAACGAATTTTCTTCTACCTCTGTTCTCCAAGTTAATTAAATCATAATTCTGTCTCATCAAGGATATTGACTCAAGTAGTGAAACAATCTTTTTTGATAAAAGAACATCATCTTCAAAAATCAAAGACGGTAAATTATCATTTGAAATTATCTCCCATATTTTTTTGTGTGAGAGGTAGCATGCAAGTTCGGTATTTTTCATCGGTCTCAACCATTGCTTGCTAAGAGTATGAATTTGTTCTTGAGGAATATCTCTTGGTGTAACAGCATCAATTAGTTCGAATTTAAGTTCTAAATCATTAAATTGTTGTTTAAGAATCTTCCTTCTAGAATGCGAAGAAGATAGAGATATAACATATACCTTGAGCTTCATAATGATGATCTAATTTTTAGAATTTATAAGAAAGTATAATCTACTAAAAAAAATGATTAATGTAAATGAAATATTCCCGTAATTTTTATCAAATAAAATCAAATGATGAAATATTCACTATTATCAAAGGTGAAAAAAGTAAGATTGGCTATTACAATCTGCCATTTCAGGATATATCTGAAATTAAAAAGTATTGTTTATCAATCAAAGCAAATTACATTGTTCTTATTGGTCTTGGTGGATCAAGTTTGGGCACAAAAGCAATTTTTGAATTTCTCGATCCAACATTCAAATATGAGAAGAAATTAGTTTTTCTCGATACTAGTGATCCAAGAAAAATTAATAATTGCTTATCCAAAATTGATTTAACAAACTCGCATTTTGTGGTTGTTTCTAAATCAGGCAAAACAATAGAAGTTAATGCAATATTAAAGCATGTTGACAATTTTGTAGATATTAATAATAAGAATTCTACAGTTATCAGTGAACTTGAGAGTCCCCTTCACAAATTCGCATCAAAAAATAAAATTCCTTTCTTTGAAATTAAGAAGAATATTGGAGGAAGGTTTTCTGTATTTAGTCCAGTGGGCCTGATTCCACTAGCTATGGTTGGCATTAAAATAGATCTGTTATTATCTGGATGTAGAAAAGTACATGATGATTTTTTTTCCCAAGGTGGTTATTACAAAAATATTTTTGAGAAGGCAAGATTTATAGTTGAAAATAAATCCAGGTTTTCAATAAATACTCTCTTTTCTTATTCTTCTTTCTTAGAAGGTTTTAATAGGTGGTATGTCCAGTTATGGGCCGAATCTCTTGGAAAGAAAAATGTTAATGAGACAAGACAAGGCTTAACTCCTATCGGACTTACCGGTCCTGAGGATCAACATAGTTTTCTACAATTAATATGCGATGGGGTAAGAAATAAAACCATTACTTTTATAACAATTGATCAAGACGGCTCTGATAAACAAAAAATCACATCAAAGGATAAGTTCTCCGACTTGAATTCCTCAAGTGCTTATGACGTTGATTTAGTAACACTCTTAAAGTTGCAATCAATATCTACAATGGAATCACTTCTTATGCAGGATGATATCCCAATTGATATGATAAAAATTCCGACAATCGATGAATATAATATTGCTAAGCTAATGTATAGCTTTCAGCTTTTAACTTCATGTATTGGAGCCTTTCTTCAGATTAATACCTATAATCAACCCGGAGTAGAGGATGGTAAGAAGATACTATTCAGCAAATTGAAAAAATTACAATGAATAGATTGTCTAAGTGTGTTTTTCCCATTGCTGGTAAAGGAACAAGATTTTATCCAGTAACAAAATCAATTCCTAAAGAAATGTTGCCTGTTGGAAGAAAACCATTAATACATCATGCAATTGATGAGGCGTGTGATGCAGATTTTTTAGATATCATTTTTATAACCAACAAGTCAAAAAAAGCAATTCAAAATTATTTCACTATTGACTCCAGTTACAATAACGAACAACTTGAGACATTAAACAATCTTATAAATAAGATTAATGTTAAAAATATTTTTCAAGAAAGGATGCTTGGACTTGGACATGCAATTAGTCTAAGTTCACATCAAATTGACGATGAACCTTTTGCTGTGATTCTTCCTGACGATTATTGCCCAAATACTTTTGGCGTTATAGGTCAACTAAAAAAAGTTTATCAAAATTATCCAGATAAATGCATAGTTGCTGTTGAGGAGGTATCGTCTGAGAGGGTTAATCAGTACGGCATTGTTAGTTTTGATAAAAAAGAAGCATCTAAAGACGTTTTTCAACTTAGTGGTTTAATTGAAAAACCAGAGATTTCAATAGCACCAAGTAATTACGCTGTAATTGGAAGATATATATTTACTCCAGAAATTTTTCAATATATCGAAAAGAAGTCTTCTACAGTTTTTAGCGAAATTCAGATAACTACTGCGTTAAATCAGCTAGCAAAACTTGGCAAAGTCATAGGTGTGAAGTTTAAAGGGAAACGTTTTGATTGTGGAAATTTACCAGGTTACATTGAGGCTAATCTTAGTTCGACTGACTCATGAAAGTATTAATTTTTCAAACTGGAGAACCTCTAAGTATCGATTACAATAATTCGAAGCCAATGAGGGCAATGAACCTAAAGAATTCCCTACTCAAGATGGGCCAAAATGAAGTTCTGACGATTTCTTCAAATTTTTTTCATCAGAAGAAAATTCATCGCGTTCAAAATTGTGAAGAATTTTATCAAGATAAAACAATCCTTATTAATAGTCCTGGCTATAAAAAAAATATAGGCATAGGAAGAATAGTAGATCACTGTATTTTGGGTATAAATTTAAAAAGAAAACTAAAAAAAATAACTTTTCAGCCTGATGTGGTTTTTATAGGGTACCCGCCTATATTTTCCTCTTACGTGCTAACCAATTTTTTTAAGAAGAAGAATATACCAATTGTGATAGATATAAAGGACCAATGGCCAATTATCTTCACAAATGTTTTTGGAAATTCTTTTCGGCCTATACTCAGGATTGCTTTATCTCCATTATATTTTTTATCAAAAAAAACATTTAGCAATGCTGATTTGATTTGCTCAATCTCGAAAGAATTTTGTGAATGGGCTAAAAATTATGCAAATATTCCAGAAAAAGACTCCTATATCCTGCCTTTGACATCTAAGGAAAATACATTGAGTAAAGAACAAGATTCTATAATAACTAGTTGGCTTGATACACTTGGTATTTTTCAAGAAAATTCGATTAATATAGTTTTTTTAGGGTCATTCTCAAGAAGTTTTGATTTTAAAGTTATTGCAGAAGTTGCTTTTGAATTAATTAAAATAAGACCAGATATTAATTTTTTATTTTTTGGTGATGGTGAACAAAAGAATTTCTTAACAGAAATTTCAAAAAAATTAAACAATTTCAAAGTATTTGATTGGATTGATGCAGATAAAGTAGATATGGTTTTAAAAAAATCTGATTTGGCCCTTGCGCCTTATCAATCTTCTGATGATTTTATGATGTCCATTCCAAATAAAGTTATAGATTACCTCAGGCTTTCAATTCCGATTTTGTCTTCACTTCATGGAGAAGTAGAAAAATTAATTTCAAAAGAAAAAGTAGGGTTTACATACTGCTCTGCAGAAGAACTTATAGATTTTTTGACACATATAAAAAAGAACAATATAAAAAATATGTTTAACAATTCCAGAGATTTATATGACAAAGAGTTTGATTTTGACAGAAATTACATTAAATTTATTAAGGTACTTGAAGATATAGTTGCAAGAAAAAATAAAGTTTAATTTTATGAAGAATAATCTAGGAAAGTTATCTGACCCTCTTGAATTCCATGACTCTTTGGATATAAACTCCTGCGATAGTGAGAGATTAATAAAATTTCTAAATAAATTAATAACCATAAGGAAAGCTGAGCAAAAATTGGCCTTTGGAAAAGAGAAGGGGTTTATTAAAGGACCTGTTCATTTAGGTGTTGGGCAGGAGGCAATTGCTGTAGGAATTTCAGAAAATCTTAATAAAACTGATAGAGTTTTTGGAGCCCACAGATCCCATTCACATATCTTGTCTCTTAATTTAGATATTTATAAACTTTTTGCAGAAGTACTAGGAAGAATTACGGGTTTTTCCAGGGGAATGGGTGGGTCAATGCACCTTTATGATAAAGAAAACGGCTTTTTTGGATCAACTCCAATTGTTGCGGGGACTGTATCCATTGCACTTGGTGCTGCTCTTGCAGCTAAAATGCAAGATAATAATGATATCGCAGTTGCTTATATTGGAGATGGTGCTTTTGAAGAGGGTGTTGTTCATGAATGTTTAAATTTTGCATCACTTCATAATCTACCAATTCTTTTTGTTGTTGAGAATAACTTGTTTGCTAGTCATATGAATATCTCACAAAGACAGCCTAATAATCAAATTTCTCGTTTTTCTAAAGCTAATGAAATTGAATATAAACTGCTTGATGGCAATAATGTAGAGTTGATTTATAAAGAATCTAAGAAATTAGTTGATTCTATGAGGCAAGAAAACAAACCTGCTGTTATAGAACTTGTTACTTATAGGTGGTATGGTCATGTTGACTGGAGAGAGGATATTGATGTTGGAGTAGAAAGATCTAAAGAAGATATCCAAAATTGGAAGAAAAGGGACCCTATTGCTAGATTGACAAAAGCCATGATAGAAAATAGTATTTGGTCCCCTGAGCATAATTCAGCACTAGAGAAGAAAATTGAAAAGAGCATAGAATCAGCCTGGTTATCAGCTTTAGATGACAAGACCCCAGAAGCTAAAGTATTGCTCAATAACGTATATAAAGATAATGTGTAAGAAGCAATTTAATTATGGAACAGCAATCCTAGATGCTTTTGAATATCTATTAGACAACTATCCTGAGGTTTTTGTTATTGGTCAAGGGCTTTGGAGTCCATGGTATGTTGGTAATACAATGACTAACTTAGATAAGAAATATGGCAAACATAGAATTATAGACACGCCAGTTTCAGAATCGGCAGTCACAGGAGCAGGGGTTGGGGCTTCTCTTTGTGGTATGCGCCCAATTGTTGTCCATCCTAGAATGGATTTTATGTTGTATGCTATGGACCCTATAGTAAATCAAGCTGCAAAGTGGTCATATATGTTTGGAGGGCAATCCAATCCATCCGTTACTATTCGAGCGATTATTAATAGAGGTGGAGAGCAAGGTGCGCAACATTCTCAAGCTTTGCATGCATGGTTTGCGCATGTACCAGGCCTTAGGGTTGTTATGCCTTCTTCTGTAGAGGATGCCAGGGATTTGCTTATTGCCTCTGTTTTGTGTGATGACCCAGTTATATATATCGATGACCGCTGGCTATATGACCAGGAAGATGAACTCCCTCCTGCAAAAGAAATCGTTTTAGAAAAAGAAGGGCCAAGGATCGTAAAAATGGGGCAAGACATAACTATTGTTGCATCTGGATATGCTACTTTTCTTGCTAAAGAGTCAATACTCAGATTAGAAAAAATGGGAATAAATCCTGAAATTATTGACGTTAGGGTATTAAATCCCTTTGATTATGGAAAGATTATAACTTCAGTTCAAAAAACCAAGAACCTTGTAGTCATTGATCCTGGATCTTTATCCTGTGGTTTCTCAGCAGAGATAATCTCAAGAGTTGTAGAAAATATTGACCCTGGTTTATTAAGGACAACCCCAAGGAGAATTGCTTTACCGGACTCTCCGGCGCCAACTAGTAAAAATCTTGAAGATGAATATTATCCTAATGTTGATAAAATTATCTTTGAAATAAAACAATTAATAGGAGAACTATGAAAAGATCTGTCCCTTTTTTTGATTACCCTAGGCTATGGTCTGATGAAAAAGATGAGCTGCAGCAAATAATAGATAAAACAGCCTCAACCGGGGGGTTTATTATGCAACAGTCTCTGGAAGATTTTGAGAAAGATCTTGCTACTTTTTCTGGTTGTAACTACGCTGTAGGTGTAGGAAATGCAACAGATGGCATGGAAATTTTTCTAGAGGCGATAGGACTCAAGAAAGGTGATGAGATTATCATATCCTCTCACACTATGCTTGCTACTGCTTCTGCAATAAAAGTTGCTGGAGGTATACCGATCCCTGTTGATATTGGCGATGATAATTTAATAGATCCTATTTCAATTGAAGAAGCTATTAATAATAATACTGTAGGAATAATGCCGACTCAATTAAATGGCCGAATATGCAATATGGATGCAATCTCAAAGATTGCAAAAAAATATGGTTTATTTATTGTAGAAGATGCTGCTCAAGCTCTTGGAGCAACATATAAAGGCAATCATGCAGGATCATTTGGACTAGCAGCAGATATTAGTTTTTTCCCTGCCAAAGTTTTAGGCTGTCTTGGAGATGCAGGGGCAGTTCTTGTAAATGACAAAAAACTTTACAATAAAATTTATGAGATTCATGACCATGGCAGAAATCATAATGGAGATGTTGTAAGATGGGGAAGAAACTCTCGTCTTGATAATATTCAAGCGGCTATTTTAAAATACAAATTAAATAATTATTCTGAAGTCATTAACAGACGTAGAGAGATAGCAACAATATACAACCAAAGACTTTCTTCAATTGAAGAATTAAAATTACCTCCTGGACCATCAAATGAAGATCATTTTGATGTTTATCAAAATTACGAACTATCGGCTAAAAATCGTGACGGTTTAAAGCTGTTCTTGAATGAAAATAAAATAGGAAGTTTGATTCAATGGGGCGGTAAGGCAATTCATCATTTTACTCAACTTGGCTTTACCGAAAATCTCCCAAAGACCGACGCTTTTTTTGAAAGTTGTATTATGTTGCCTATAAACATGTTTGTTTCTAATGACGATGTCAATTATGTTTGCGATGTTGTTGAGGAGTTTTACAGGTCTTGATTAAGAGATTTTTCGATATTGTTTTTTCATTCTGTGGACTATTGATATTCTCGCCTGTTCTATTGACTTTTATTTTTCTAATTTGGATAAATGATAAAGGAAATCCTCTTTATTCTGCAAGTAGAGTAGGAAAAGATAATAAGACTTTCAGAATGATTAAATTGAGATCGATGGTTCTGAATGCTGATAAGACCGGAGTTAGTTCAACTAGTTCTAATGATAATAGAATTACACCAATTGGAGCTATTATTAGAAAATATAAATTAGATGAGTTAATGCAACTTTGGAATGTACTCACAGGAGATATGAGCCTTGTGGGACCAAGACCAAATGTTGAGTCTGAGACAAGAAACTATACAAAAGTAGAAAAAAAACTACTCAGTGAAAAGCCAGGAATAACAGATTTCGCATCAATAGTTTTTTCTGATGAAGGGGAAATACTCAAAAATTCAAGCAATCCTGATTTGGACTACAATAGACTTATCAGGCCTTGGAAAAGTAGACTTGGTATTTTTTATATTGAAAATAAAAGCGTAATGATTGATTTAAAAATAATTTTTTTTACAGTTGTCGCTATATTCAAAAAACAATTAGCTATAAATTGGGTAGTTGAACAATTAAAGAGTTTTAATTGTGATGAGAAATTGATAAATGTTGCCTCAAGAAAAGAACCCCTGAAACCCTCTAAACCTCCTGGCTCAAATAAAATACCAGAGTAGATATTTTGGTAATATTTTTTGAAAATTTCTTTCTAGGTTTGTCAAGATTTCAAAAAAAGATTTTTCTTGCATTTATTGACTCATTCCTATTAGTTTTTGCGCTTTATCTTTCCTTTTCACTGAGGTTAGGATACTGGCTTCAGCCAGAAAAGAATCTCCTTCTTTTAATTCTCATTTCTCCAGTAGTTGGAGTTCTAGTTTTTTGGTCGATGAGAATGTATAGACTAGTTACCAGGTATTTGAATTTAGATTACTTATGGCTTGTATTAAAGTCAGCGGTATTCTTTTCCTCAATATGGGGTTTATTGGCCTTTACCATATTAGAAAATGGAATTCCTAGATCTGTACTCATAATCAACACTCTTGTATCATTTTCTTTTATTGGTGGCATCAGACTTGCTTATTGGAGGATTTTAAAAAATACAAAATTCTTTAAATTACCTGAAATCTATAGAAATTACAAGAATGTTATTATTTATGGTGCTGGCGATGCTGGTATCCAGTTAGCTTCAGCATTAGAGTACTCCCAACTATACAAAGTTATATTATTTTTGGATGACTCAAATGAACTTCATGGGCACAAGATTAGAGGATTGAAGGTATATAGCTCTGAATCTTGCGGCGAATTAATTAAAAAATATAGCATCGATGAAATCTTATTGGCCATACCATCAGCATCTAAAGCAAGAAAAAAAGAGATCATTGAGAAAATAAAAGAAAATAATATCTCAGTAAAAACACTTCCTGGCGTAGATATATTGGCTAAGGGGGATATAACTCTTAATGATCTCAGGGAAATTGATATTAAAGACCTCCTCGGAAGAGATCCTGTAGAGCCAAAAAATGAGCTTTTAAAGAAAAATATTACTGATAAAAATGTTTTAGTCACTGGGGGTGGGGGCTCAATTGGATCTGAACTATGTAGACAAATAGCTTTATTAAAACCTAAAGCTTTAGTTATTTTTGAATTAAGTGAGTTTGCTTTATATTCTATAGACAAAGAGTTAAGAGAAAATTCTATAGAAATTGATATTTATCCAATTCTTGGAAACATCTTGGATCAAGAAAAGGTTTTTGAAGTTATTAATTCATTTGAAATCCATACTATCTATCATGCAGCGGCTTATAAACATGTTCCAATGGTGGAATTGAATAATATTGCCGGTATAAATACAAATATTCTTGGGACATTGAATCTTATCGAACAGGCGAAAAAGAGTAGAGTCGAAAACTTCGTTTTCATTTCAAGTGACAAAGCCGTTAGACCTACAAACTTAATGGGCGCGTCGAAAAGATTTGCGGAATTAATTATTAGATCCCATAGCGAGGAGCTGAAGAATCAGACTATTTTTAGTATTGTTAGATTTGGAAATGTTCTTGGATCAAGTGGTTCTGTAATACCTTTATTTAAAAAACAAATTGCAAATGGAGGACCATTAACTTTGACAAGTCCTGAAATCACTCGATATTTTATGACGATTTCAGAGGCTGTCCAGCTTGTTATTCAGGCAGGCGCTATGTCAAAACATATGGATGTGTATTTGCTTGATATGGGGAGTCCAATAAAAATTTTAGATCTTGCAAGGACTTTAATTAGTCTCAGTGGTCTTCAAGTCAAAGATAAAGATAATCAGGAAGGAGATATTGAAATAATTTATACAGGTTTAAGACCTGGAGAAAAATTGTATGAGGAACTTCTTATTGACGGAAAGGCTAAAAAAACAATACATCCTTTAATTTATATTTCTCAGGAAAAAAATCTGGACTGGAGTTTTCTAAATAACAACTTATCTAAACTTAAAAACCTTAAATCAAATGATGTAAAAGCGGCAAGAAAAATTATTCAAGAAATAGTTCCAGAGTACAATGCGGAAGAAAGCTTCCATGATTTAATTTTCCAAAGAAAGCACAAGAAAAATTTATAAGGTTTATTCTAACTCTAAACAGAGACTATTTAGAGTTAGAAAAGTAATAATTATTTAATACCAGTCATCATCTCCATCTTCGTCCATGTCATCATAGTCAAAGTCTTTCTCTTCATCTTCATCAAATTCATCGTAATCATAGTCTTCTGTATTCATTTTTTTGTCTCCACAAAATATAAATATTTAACCTAAAATAACCTTGAGGTTAATTTCGAAATATACGCTTTTTCTAAAAATTGTAAAGAAATTATTTTTATTAATAAAAACATTAAAAATCAATACCTTATATAAATTTTCTTTCAAAAAAAATATAATTAACCCTAATCCTAAGAACTTTACAAATGTTATTTAGAAAAATCAAAAGATTTCTTTCCGGTAATAAATTTTTTTGGAAATACCGGCATCTTTTTCAAAAATCATACCTGCATGTAGATCTTTATCCATCACCCATAAATAAAATTTTTTTTGAAGTTATGCAAAACTATCAAATCAAGTCAGTTCTTGATTTTGGATTTGGGAAGGGTTATATGTTGAAAGAGTTTTACAAAAAATATAGTAAAGTCAGTTTATTTGGAATAGATATCAATAGATTCAATGTGTCAACTTTAGAGAAAGAAATTGGCAAGTCGAATATTTTCTTATACGAGAATTTTGACAAAAATCTAATAAGAGAAAATATTAAGAGTGTCAACCTCTCAAGAATTGACCTAGTAGTATTTAATAGGGTTTTGTATATTTTTTCTGATGATGAATTAAACCAACTACTTCAAGAAATCACCCAACTAGCCTCATATATATTTATTGATGACTTTGTTGAATGTGATAGAGTCAAACATTCTGAATACATTCATAGAAATTGGATAAAGATCTTGGAAGAATATAATTTTGAGGTCCAGATAAATATCGATAGTATTAATGGGCAACCTCAAGGTTGCATGTCTAAAACACTATTTTTTTCTAGGCAAAGGGAAAATATATAAACTAAATTTAACATAC
>Ga0255782_10004221_pt1 | contig 10473 bp, 8 predicted proteins | sample 101ome_26_FD_179980 | JGI IMG/M metagenome (GOLD analysis project Ga0255782, IMG submission 179980) | Coastal salt marsh microbial communities from the Groves Creek Marsh, Skidaway Island, Georgia - 101408AT metaG (version 2) | ecosystem: Environmental > Aquatic > Marine > Intertidal zone > Salt...
TTATATGTCGATGTGTTAGATACACTGATTAAGGTTGCTGATGTACACTTCATGTTTAACCCATCAAACCACGACTACCAGAGTGGCTTCTTTTTAGCCGATTCTATTAGTTCTTGGTATAAAGACTGTAAAAATATTACCTTTGACACGTCAATCGCACACAGGAAGTACTACAGATACTATGAGAATCTAATAGGTACTACACATGGAGATGGTGCAAAAATGCAAGACCTTCCTTTACTAATGGCACAAGAGGCTGGGGATGATTGGTCTGCTTCAAAGAACAAATATGTATACATACATCACATCCATCATAAAATGTCTAAAGACTTTATTGGAGTTACTGTGGAAGCTCTTAGATCTCCTTCTGGAACTGACTCCTGGCACCACAGAAAAGGTTATCAGCATGCACCTAAAGCTGTTGAAGGATTTATTCATTCTAAAAATCATGGACAAATGGCGAGACTAACACACCTGTTTTAATATGATGAACTTTATAAATTTTTTGATTTGGATTAGCGGATTCGTGTGCATAGTTTATATTGTTCGCATCCTTTTTTTTGACAACAAAAACCTTTTTTAATCATGCTAAAATTTCTAGTTTCAATGTTAGTTACAGCAACAGTTTATAATGCAGTTCCTGGACAGACAGATGATACACCTCTTATAACGGCATCAGGAGCTCATATAAGCGAGGAAAACGCAATAAACCATTGTTGGGTAGCCGTGTCAAGAGATCTTGAAGCAGAGGGCTTTAAAATGGGTTCTAAGATACTTGTTGAAGGAGCTGGTTCATACGATGGGGTTTGGACAATCCAAGACCGAATGAATCGGAGGTGGAAAAGAAAGATAGATTTTCTGGTCAACGAGGATATTAAATTAGGTAAATGGGAAAACTTAAAAATAACATTAGTTGAGTAAGCTCATCCATAATAAAGTGTGCAACAAGTGTGGCAAAAAGAAACAATCTAAAAGCTTTAGGAAAGATAAGTTAACATGTAAGCGTTGCGAGTACAGGTGGTATCAAAGGGTTCTTAGGTCTCTAGTTAAACAACGCAAATTAAGCCCCTTAGAGAGACTTTCTAATAGGCTCGGGTACATGGGTACATCCTTTATAGTGATAAGCCCTCATATCCTCTCCTATGACCTCCTAGGGGCATATACATATGTTATTGGTGGGTTATTGTCAATGCCTCAAGTTTTTGTAGCAAAACAATGGAACCTGGTTTTAGTTAACCTAAATGTTACCATAGGTTACCTTTTATATATAGCTAATGCAAACTAGAATATGTGACTGCTGGCTTGATGTAGGTCAGTGTGAATGTGAAATTATAAATACGACAAATGAAAGAAAGCAGATTAATCCAAATGGAGAATCAAATCAAGAACATCATGGGGATGCAAAACGCAATCCTGAGTCAGATGCAAAACTTAAAAGACCTATCAATTGGGACGCTAGAGACCTTGAAGCGAATGGATGGTTACGAGCAGGCGGTAGAGAGCCTCAAGAAGGAGATAGCTACAAATTCTGGGAATGAAGAAGAAAAATTAGTTAAAGAGTAAGATATGCAAGACCCAATAGTATCTATGGTTATCGCTCAGTTCAGGAGTAGAAGTAAACGAGGAATTGAAAAGTATAAGACTACATTAGCTGAAAATGACTTATCTTTGGTCGAGTGGCTTGAGCACGCAAAAGAAGAAGCGATGGATCAAGTTCTGTACTTAGAAAGAGCCATTAATGAAATTAGATCCAAAGAAAGTAGTATTTAATAGGAAGCTAACTCTAACAGAGGCTGTAAAGGCATACACTATCTTGAATGAAACCCTGATGCTTGACGATCAGGACATGTACTACTACTACGTTATCATACGAGATGAGTTCGATATTTTTATTGAAACACTACAAAATGTAGAGGTCTATTGGCTTGCCAACAAGCTTGAGATTACCGATAGACAAGCGGTTATGTGTCTTTGTGAGTATCCTACATATTGGGAGGACTTGAAGGATCATCTTTATAATTGCGGAATAAATGATTATAAAAGATATAGTGTATTCACCAAAGGAGATTTAATGGGAACTGATGATAGGCAATGGGAGGAGTATGTTGGTGAAGACGAAGAAGATGCTCGTGAGTTCTTCACAGAGATACTTCTGATACAGGATATAATATCTATAATAGAATCAGAGGATGAAATATAAAAGAAGAAAGGGCGGAAAGAAGATAACTAGATCTACAAAGGTCAAGGAAGATGGGATAGAGTTTGCCTCTAAGCTTGAGCTATATATGTATAGGGCTCTGAAGAAGGCTAAAATAAAGAATAAATATGAAGGCAAGACATTCACTATCATCAACAGCTGTGACTTTCCTATGCCATCATACGAGAAGACTAAGTCCAAGAAAATACTGCATGATAGGGGTAACAAAAAGCTATTAGGAATAAAGTATACTCCAGACTTTATAGACGTGCAGGATCCTCCACGATTCATAATAGAAACTAAGGGTAACCCAAATGAGAGCTTTCCTATACGCTGGAAGCTGTTTAAGATGCATTTAGTGAATGAAGGAATACAAACAAACCTATTTATGCCACGAAATCAAAAAGATTGTGACGAAACTATTGCAATTTTAAAAAATATATTGTAGGTTTACAGTGTTGATTAAATGAGAAAGATCTCTCTAAGATCGTCTCACATTTCTAGATTTTTTTTATTTTAATAGAGCTGGAAATAATTTCTGGCTCTTTTTTTGTTATATAAAAAACTTTTTATACTTTAGCTGAATCGAACATGATGGTATTCTTAAGACCATTTAAATTACTTAAGAAATAGGCGGTTTCTACAAAACAGTCCGCCTTATTGGAGAATGACCCAGTGAAGATAGTAGCTGGGTCTTTTTTTTAGTACTTATATGTTCTCTGATAAGCGCTACCCGAAGATTTTTGTTTTGACTTTTTGAGCTTTTTAAGCTCTTTAACTGCATAATTAGACATCGTACCTACCTCTACAGGAGCGTATCCTGAAGCATATAATAGTTTTGGTAAAAACACTTGAACTGCTAATTCTTGTGCTTTTGGCTCTAGTTTTATAACTCTACCATAATTATCCGTGTACTCTCCAAGCATAGCTATTTTTGACAATTCGAATAATTCCCCCGCATATTTTGGACCTATTCCGAAAAGACCTAATTGATCATAAAAAGTATCTTTGTCTCTTGAAAAAAGTTGGAACATATCTTTTTCATCACCATCTTGAACTGTTCTTAACAAGAAGTTAATCCCATCAATAATTTTTGGATCTGTAAGTTTTGGAAATGGAGAAAATACATCCGAAGCAATATTTCCAAATCTACCTCTGATTATGTTCATAACACGTTTTTGCTGCTCTTCTGGGGTTTCTTCCTCTCCACCCATTATTCCTTTCGTTGCGGCATAAAGACCCATAGATATGCCAACGCCTAATGTGTTGAAGACTGCTGTTTCTGCTGCTAAACCAGCTAGAGAGGCTTTAGCTCTTGCCTTGTCCTCTGGAGAAGCATACTTTGAACTTAATTGAAATACATCAGAGTACATTCTCGACTTTTGATTCATTGCAAAATTCATGAATGGCAATATTATTTTTCTTGCTAAAGACATTCCCACATTCCTTGATGAAAAAAATTCACCTTGCAATCCAGCGTCTGAAACATTTTGTTGTCTGTCAACTTGTTGTTGTGCATAATCGGCAGACTGAGCGTTTATTTTATGAGTTTCCCAATCTATATTATCTATAGCGTCTTGAGAGAATCCTTGTGCCTTTAAGTCTTTTATATAATATGTAAGCCAAGAAAGTTGTGCTGCGTAACGATCTGGATTTTGAACAAATACTTTCAAGAACTTTCTATTTAAGCCTTCAGCACCATTCAGAAATGACTTCAACGCCTTATTGTTTAGCGACCCTAATTTTATATCCTTAACTGAATCATTTAAACTTTTTATCTCAGACAATGAAGCAAAACCTCTACTTGCTATAGAATATCCAGATTTTAATATAAACTGCATAGCTCCTGGCTTATTAAAAGCAGATATAGATAAATCTCCTGCGTTTACAAGCGTGTTGACTATAGGTACAAGCTGCTTTATATATTGAGTGGGTCCTCCCAAAGCTCTACCTACAGAAAAAGTAGCCACCTTGTCTAGTATCTCACTTAATTTCCTATTGTCTTGGGAGGTAGGTCTGTTTCCTCCTTTTATATTCCTAACGTAGGCATAGATTCTGTCTTTTAATATAGTCCTAGTTTCATCATCTTGTATTAAAGAGGAAAAGGCTGGATCGTTCAAAAATCCATTTGACTTAGATATAGATTCCGCAGTATTTACGTCCACCAAAGCTCCTTTGTATGCATTCATGTTTGCTCTATCAAAATTAAGCTCAACGTAAGAAGCTGCTTGTGCATTAAGAGTTCTAGGTCTAACTGTTTCCTTTAGGGTTCTTGATTCCTTATCGTAAATTACATTATTAAGATTGTCTTCAAAACTAGGGGTAAACAAGTCTGTGTCTGATTCCTTTTGCCTAACTCTTGCATAAAAATCTGGTGTATATCTAACGTCTTTACTTAACAGCTTGTTGTAAATGTTCAGAGAAACATCGTAAAGGTCTGGATATATGTTTGACCATTTATCAATCCACCAATTGACAGCCTCTCTGTTCACTGGATCAGCTTTAGATAAAACCTCATCAGCGTTCACGCTTTCCTCTAATATTTTTTCATAAGCTTCTTGATAAAGATCTGCTTTTTTAGCTAAATCTCCACCCTGTCTTCTTAATGACTCTATTGACTGTTCTATTAGTTTTTTTCTTCTAACAAACTCATCCACTTGTTGTGGGATTGTTCCTTGAAGATTTCTAATTGCAAAAGAAATCATCCCTCTTTCAACTATGTTGTATGATGATCCAAATTCCTGGTTATTCGCTTTTCTTTTGGCAAAAGTATCATTATATTCGTTTTGTATACTTTCATGTTCTTTTAGCGACTTTGCGTTGCCGTTGATTATTCCTTGTATTCCAGATTCCTGGAAAAACTGAAGTCCTTTTTTCTGCCCTCTAAATATGTACTCTGATAATATATTTAGTGTCGCTAATTGCTTACCCCAAAATCTGCCTACAGACTTTATCTTATATCCAGCAAAACCATCCCCTAGCATTTTTCTTGCAGCAGATCTTCCTTCAAATTCAGAAAGTATCTTTTTCATACCCCCAGTTGTTCCATTAACAAGGAAGTTTTTCATTGCATCTAGCGCAAGAATAGATTCTTTAGTAGTTAGCAAATCTAAATCCATTTCAGAGAATCGCTTTATAAGGGATTTTTGCATATCTGTTACGTCAAAAACATCGCTAACCTCTGGAGCTCCAGTACCAAAATCCATTGCTTCTTTTACTGCTTCAGACAAAGACTCAAATGTAGTCTTTATTAAATCCTTCTCTTTTGACTTTCTTTCTTGAGTATCTTCTTCTTTAGGAATCGAGTCAACAGCGTCTTTTAATTGCTGATAAGATAAACCCTCAGCTTCTTCTCCAAGTATTTCTTGATATTTTTCTATAAAAGCTTGCTCTCTTATCTCAGTTTGCTTGGGCAGCTCTTTTGAGATGTATTCTGATAGTATTCTGAGATTTACTTCTTTCGATAGCCTTACCTCTCCTTTTACAACCCTAGTGGACTTTAACCCTTCATTTACATTACTCAATATAGACAGGTACTCATCTATATTTTCTACTAGATTTACATCTATTTTTAAAAAGTCCTTTACAGCTCCTTTTACTGTGGCTTCTGTTTTTTTGCCTTTTAATTGCTTTTTAATAGATTTCTTTAAGGATTCTGCTTTTGATATTTTGTTTTGGTTGTCTGCGTTCTCAAATATCTTTTGAGCGTATGATATTACTCTTTCTGTTAAAACTGGATTATCTAGGTTGACTGATGATACTTTTCTAACTAAAGATAAAGCTTGTTTTGCAGCTATATTTCCTTGCTTGAGAAGTTCAGATATTCTTTCTGCTAGATTTCTTCTAGCCTCATCCATGCTATATTTTTTCTCTCTAGCCGCTCTAGCTTCAAGCTTGATTTGATCCTTTAAGGCTTGATAGACATTTACTGTAGCTTCCTTAGTAAGTGGCTGCCTAGTTATTTTTTCTGCTGAAGGACCTTTTTTCTTTCCAAAAACACCAGGCTCTTGAGCTTGTCTTTGAAGCTGCTCTTGTTCTTGAACTTTAAGAATCTCAACAGGTATTCTTCCCTCTTCAATATCTACAACTGTTTGTATGTTTGATTCAGTTGGTTTAACTCCTGTTAATTTTTGAAATTTATTCTCTAAATCAATTAAATCATTCCTGTCTAAAGGCTCTCCTCTGAGGACTTTTAACGCCTCTGCGTTTGGATAATCAAGAATAAATTTAACTATTTCGTCAGCTTCAAAACCTTTAGCTCCATTTTTAATATTTTTCCCTCCTTTTTCTTGTGATCGTATCCAATAAGTGCTTATGTTATCGCTTGGTGGAGTTCCAGTAACAGACTCCCAGCTCTCTCTTGTAAAAGTTTCTCCAGCCAATGACTCTTTACCACGATCCTGTGTTTTTATCTCATCAGCCTTTTGTTCGGCATCTTTAATTCTTTGCTTCTCAACTTTTATTGATTCTGCAATTTCCCTTACATTTTCACTATTTTCTGCAATATATTTAGCTATCTCTCCCTCTGTAATTCCTTCAACTCGTGGAGCTTTCTTGCCAGCATCAACGTCAATTACGTCTTGCAATATTTTCTTTTCAACTTTACTTCTTGTAGATGGGGTGACTGGTTTTCCAGTTCTTTTATTTAATATTTCATTTACACTTCCATCCTCATTAAAAGTGACTTGTGTTTGACCAAAACTAAATGGCTCTGTAATTTTAACTCTTTTTGTTTCAAAAGATTCTGTTTCAACAGGAGCTTCGGTTACCTCTTCTTTTTTTTCCTCAGCCTTCATTAGCTGCTCTATCTCCGATATAATCTCTTTTGACCTTTTCTTTGCGGATATAGATTTTTTGTTTTTTAATTCATCAGCCTCAATTTCTTTGTCTATTATTTGCTCTACGTTTTCTGAAGGTATGTCGCTTGGAAGATCTTTTTTAATTCTTTCTCTTTTCTGTATAGCATCGTACTTTTCTTTTTCCCCTTCTGGAGCGTTTTTAATTTCAAGCTCGGCTTCGGCTAAAATTGATGGGTCTTTTTCTACTTCCCTCTGTAGTTGTTCCCTTGTGTATTCTACTGATTCATTTCCTTTTTTTAATTTATAAGTACTTTGTTTCATTGCCCCACCAATACTAATAGGAGCAGTAACCGTTCCTCCTATAGCCTCAAGACCTATTTCAGCTACATCCATTTCTTGACCAGTAGCAGCCATAGCAGCCGCCTCTCCTAATCCTCCAGCAGTAGACTCAATAGCAAGACCAGTACCAACTTGAGCTAACTTAGTAGCTCTCGCTCCAATTTTAGAAACTTCCGAAACTCCCTTAACCGCTTTTCCTGCAACTCCGCCTCCTATTAAGTCTATCGAAGATATTATACCGCCTCTTAACAAAGCCTTTGTTCTTATGCTAGAAAAGGCATCCTCATCTTGAAGTATTGATCTGACGTTTTCAGAATTAAACTCTTTTCCGCTCTCATCAAGTTCTTCTTTTATAAATTCCGTTAAAGATGTTGCTGTTTCTAAGGCTCCATTTGCGGCAGCCATTCCTCCTATAAATCCTCCAGGGATTGCCCCTACTCCACCAATGAAAGCACCAGCTCCAGCCCCAGCCGTTAAACCAGCCGTTGCTAATGCAGCACCTTCATCTGTAGTAGCTGCTGTAGCCATTCCTGCAAATGATTGTAATAATATTTCTGGAGCTACAGACTTATTATTCCATAATGCACTAAGAAACGCAGAGACATCAGATCCATTTTCAACATATTCTTTTTGAAATTGATTCATAGCTTCAGACGGAGTATAAGATTCCATCGCTTGAACCGCCTTTATGTACTCGTTGATTTCTTCCTCTGTAGCAGAGTTTCCTGACATTAAAAGTCCTAATGCCTCATCAGTTGTATTTCCTTGAGCCACACCTCTTCCAACTGCGTCTGATATGAACTTAAATATGGGTATACCCGAAAAATCTTTTTCCAATTTGGATTCCGATTCTGGATCGCTGGAAATAAAATCTTCTTTTTTTTTTAAACCATAAGTATTGTCAAACTCGTCTAAAGATGCAACATCATAGTTTGGCTTTATAGCTTCCTCGAAAAAAGCACTCCTTTGTTTGTCATCGGAAAGATATTCTTTAAAGTCTTCAAAAGATCCGACATCATACTGAGCGGACATTTCGTTGTAAAGTGATTGTAATGCTTTTTCGTTCATGTTTTTTATCCAGTTGGTAGTTTTTTCTTTCCTGTTGCAGATGAAGCGCCCGAAATAGGACTTTGTATTAATCCACCAGATTTTTTTATTGAGTTAGCAATAAGTCTTATTTTTTCCTTCAATTCATTACTATCTGTAACCGAAGGTTCTATAATGATTGAATTGGTTCCATCTTCAGAGGTATATCCAGGTATTGTTATCCTTACCGTATTAGCTGCTGAGGTACCAAAAAGTCCCACTAGTCCTGTTCTTGGAATTTCATCTATTGTATATCCTTTATCTATACCCATTTTAGATAAAATTTGAGGTATAGCTTTATAAACATCGTCATCATCTAAAGAATCTATGACACCACCTATGCTTTGATTTTTATCAAAAGCAATAGAGTCAAGACTTGGAAATTCTAAGTAACCTCTTTCAAAATCATCAACATTATTAGAGAAATTGAAATTCGGATTCTTTTTTTCAAAATCTCTTGCCGCTAACTCTGCTTGCTCTACATTGTAGCCAGGGCTTATTGCAGACATTAATGATACACCTAAATTTCTACTATCAACACTTCCGTCTTCATTTCTAGGCACTCTGATAACAGCATCAGATCTTTTTCCTTTTGAATCTATTTTCTCAACAACCCAGGAATCCTTCTCCTTGTTGTATAATATATTTTCTATTGAATCGTTGTTAGCAACAACTTGGTCTATAAGCCTGTTTGCTTCTTCTCCACCTTCTCCTATTTTTTCGGCTATCTCATATGCAGCTCTCATTGCGTCTTCTCTGACAGATTGAGCCGCTGTTTTCTTAACCGCATAAGGATCTCTATATATCTCAGTTTTCTTCTTTCTCTCTTGCATTGCTCTAAGCTGATCAATCATGGTTGATTTGAGCTTCTTTTGCTCCTCTACGCTTATTGATGGATCTATTACTCTAGCTGCATCTACATATATAATACCTTTCTCTTTAGCCTCTTTTTCATCAGTAGTAGCAACATTATTTCCATCAACATCTGTTATAGAAAGTAACGCTCCTAATTGTTGACCATCAGTCATTGATAAAAGCTGAGCATCTAGAGCAGTCATATCATCACCCTCTTTAGTGATAAACTCAGTTATTTTTTTTCCAGAAGCTAATCTTTGAGTGAACCCTTGGTTGCTCAAAAGGTTTTCGTAGGTTGAATTTAGGTCAACCCCTGATTCTGAATTAAGAATCTTATTAAACTCAGATACCGATATATTTCTTTGTTTACCCTCTTTACTTATGGTTGATAAATAAAGACCATCTAAACCAGCTGAAACTTTAACTTGCTTAGAAAAGTCCTCTAATATTTCAAGTTTTTTATCATTCAAAGGGTTTGATTTTCCTTCTTCTTCTAGCTTTTTCTTTTCTTCAATAAAAGCATTTGCATCATTATAAAGAGTAGTTAGCTTTTGTGACTGAGCTTTTAATGTATTGTTTCTTGCTGTAAGTTCGCTCTCGTCTATGAATCCGTTTCTAAAAGCAAACTCGTTTATTTCATATGTTTCTCTAGCAGATTTTGTGAACTTATCTCCTAGTGTATCGAAATCAGTGAAGCCTGTATTGTCGTACAAGTCTTCTTTGGCATACTTTCCGTAGGTCTCTTCTTGCTTTTTCTTAAACTCTGATCTAGCCTTATCGTATGCCTCTTGTCTTTGTCTACCTATCTCTTCTTGCTTACGATACTCTTGAGTAAACTTTTGAATGCCCTCTGATATACCAGCAAGTGGTGCATTTGCACTGTATCCTAACTTAAATCCTTCTGAGTATGATGACATATATTATTAATTAAAAGGGTTTGCTTTTTTTGCATAACCTTGCAATGTTCTACTTAGTTCTTCATTCTGCATTAAACCTTCATAAACCTTGCTTTGATCAAAACTAAATGCAGGATTTGTAACTGCAAATGTTTCTGCCAAAGAGCCTTTTGGAGCGGTTTGATATATACTTTGAACTCCTTGCGTAGTTAATCCTCCAGTCTGACTTTTAAGTGTTGTCAAGTCTTTTGCTCTTCCTGTTCCTGCTGGAGATATAAATGAAGTAGCTAACCCAGCAACA
>Ga0255782_10004232_pt1 | contig 10460 bp, 7 predicted proteins | sample 101ome_26_FD_179980 | JGI IMG/M metagenome (GOLD analysis project Ga0255782, IMG submission 179980) | Coastal salt marsh microbial communities from the Groves Creek Marsh, Skidaway Island, Georgia - 101408AT metaG (version 2) | ecosystem: Environmental > Aquatic > Marine > Intertidal zone > Salt...
GGAAAAAATAGGCAAGGTCAACGATGGCGTCGCGCGCGCGTCCGGCGGTTGCAATCTGAAAAACGACGTGGGATGGAAGTGTGTGACGTGACATCGTCGCGCGCGCGTCGGCGCGCGGTTCGAGCGTCGCCGGGACGTCGAGGACGCGTTCGTCGTCGCCCGCCGTGCGAAGGGTCAGACCGCGGGGACGTCGAGGACGTGGCCGTCGTCGCCCGCCATGGTGCGAAGGGTGAGACTGATTCTGGCCGCGCGATGGGTTCGCGATCCGTCGGTGAAGACGTCGACGTCTCGAGAGGGTATGCCGTGCGTCCAACGCCATCGCGCGTCGTCGCGAAGAAATAAAACATCACCCGGATCGAGTCGGACGACGAACGGGTCGCCGAGGGCGTTGACGGTGGGGGCGAATTCCATGGCGACGGTGGAGAGGAGCGAGAGACTCGCGATGACGTCGCCGAAGGCGTCGAGGTCGACGTGGGGCGTTAAACCGTCGCCGGGGGCGTATTGGTTCACGATGCACTGCGAAAAGTCAAACAGGCGACGCTCGGCGTCGAGGACGTACCCGGCGTCGGACGCGAGATCGCACAGTCGCGCCGAGAGGTGGACGAGCCACGTCGGGAGGGGCGAAAAACGCATCGCTTGGTTTTGCCGCAACCAGCCCTCGGCGTCCACGCGCTCGTACACGTGCATCAGTTCCGTCTCCGTGAACGCGCGTTTGACGTGAAGTAATCCTCGCGCGGCGTACGCGCACGTCTCTGTCGTCGTCGTCATCGTCGTCGTGGGCGCTCCATGCCCGCGCGGTCACGCGAGCATGGCGTCGAGCGCGTCGAGCGCCACCTTGGTTTCGGAATTCGCGTCGACGTCGTCTGGATCCTTCATCCCGGCGATCGTCTCTCGAGCGCGCGCGATGCGCGTCGTCGTCGCCGGCGATCTGAAATCGTCCACGGCTTTCGGGTACTTTTCGAAATCCACGCACCGAGCGATGTCGAGAAGCACCCTCGCCGCCGCTTCTCTGCAATTGACGTCGTCCGACGCCAAACACGCCGCCGCGTTCGGCACCGCCCCGAACTCGATCGCCGCCGCCATGTTCTCCTCGCTCTGCGTGAAAACGTGTTTCCCGAGCGTCAACGCCTTGACGCGCACGCGCTCGGCGCCCTCGTGCGCCATCAAACGCGCACACGCGCCCGCGCCGCCGCCCGCCGAAAACGTCTGCTGCGCCTCCTCGCACCCTCTGACGACGCAACTCAGCCCGTACAGCGCCTTCGCTCGAACCTCATCGCTCTCGTCTCCCTCCGCAACCTTCACCAACGCATCCACCACTCCAGCCTCAAGCGCGTGTTTCTGCGCCTCGGGATGATTCTGCGTCGTCGTCGCCAACGCCTCGCACGCCGACGCCCGAATCGTCGCTCGCTCGCACGTCAACGTTCCCGTCAACGCCTCCATCCCACCGATCGCGTGCACGTCCCCGGCGTTATCCACGCGCTCCACGCGTTCGATGAGATCCTCCAGCGCGCGTTCGATCGCGTCCGCGTCTTCATCGGACATCGGTCCCGTCCCCGTCGCCGTTCGCAGCGTCTCGACGTCTTCGCGCATCCTCGACACCTCATTCACCAATCCAGACTCCATCGCCTCGTAAAACCATCGACGCTCCTCGTCCGTGAACTGACGCGCGTGCGGCGCGTCTCTCGCGTCCTCGGCGTCGTGTTTGCCCTGTTGCGCGAGCGACCTGCGCGCGTCGACGACGACGAAGAAGGACGCCAGTCAGTCTGCGCACAAAAGTTTCACAAACGTCACGTCGTCTTCGCGCGCGTTCCGACGAGCGAGCGACGCGGGCGTTCCGACGAGCGACGCGCGACGCGCGCGTACCACTGTAACAGCGCGTTCCAGTTCATGGACGACGCCGGCGTCTCGGACGCATCGCGCGAGGACATGGCGGGGAATGACGCGACGCGTATGCACGTCGCGAGACGCGGACGCGATGCCGACGACGACCGCGATACGGACGACGACGACGACGACGACGACGCGCGCGAGCCTCGCGTCGACGCGCTCGCGCGGGAACTCGCGCGTTGCGCGCGCGGCGAGACCGAGACCGCGCGCGACGGACGACGACGACGACGGTGGTGATTCCGCGTCGTCGTCGCCAGAGTACGGACGCAATCCGCTCACGGGCGAACCGCTCGAGGCCAAGGGACAGTTCACGGCCGTCGTCACCGGGATCGTGAGCGTGGCGCTCGCGGTGGGGTACCTCGCGCTCGCGCAGGTGTTGGATTCGAGGGACATGGCGCCGCCGCCGCCCGAGGCGTTGGGCGACGGGAGCGCGCGACCGGCGGATGAGATTCGTGGTGGGCGGTGAGGATGAATTTATTTTTTATTCTTTGGTTTGATTCGAGGGAGACGTTCGTCCGTCGGCCGCGCGACGTGGACGACGACGTGGACGACGACGGAGACGACGACGCGCGTTTTAATATTACCTTTTTTTGGTTTTTTTTGACTCTACGTACCTACTGCGAACACGGCGGCGAAAGAATGATGATGAAAGAGTGTCCCGATGGTGACGAGTGGTCTACGCCGACTCGCGAACCGGTGGGAGAATCTCCACGGCGCAGTTTTCTTTTAACCACTTGAACGCGAGCTTGGCCTCGAGCGTCTCTTGCGCTTGGGCGTAGAGTTGGTTTTCGTCGTACGGCGTGCCGAACTCTTCGAATTCCGCCTTGGCCTTTTCGACCTCGGCGAAGAGGTCTTCGCCGGTGACTTCGAGCTGTTCGAGCTTGGACAAGTGCTCGCACGCGATGGTGCGTCTGCACACGCGCTCGATTTCATCCTTTTGCTTTGTGAGGTACTCGTTCACCATCTTCGCCGACGCCAACTGTTCGAGCGCTTGCGGGGCTAATTTCTGTTTGACTTGCATGGAAAGAATTTGCTCAGAGTACATGTTTCTTCCTTGCTCTTCGATGAGAGAGCGAGGGATGACGACGTCGCACATGTCAGCCAACGCGTCGACGCACGCCTCGTCGATGGCGCGATCCAAGTCGTACTTGTGCTTCGCATTGATGCTATCCAAAATCTTCGCCTTGGCGTCGGCGATGGAGGTGGAACCCGGGTAAATCTTTTCAGCCAACGCGTCGTCCTCCTTCGGGTACGAACGGCCGAAGAGTTCCTTGACGGTGACGGTGAATCGCGCCTTGACGTCGCGCACGTACGCCTGCGGCCAGTCGCTCGGAAAAGTGATCTCAAACGTCTTGCGTTCACCGGTTTCCATGCCGATGAGCGCGTCGAGCAAACCCGGGAGCTTGATGTTTTCGCTATCGGTATCCAGCTGGAATTTTTCTTGCTTCATACCGGCGAGAGCATCGCCGTCCGAGCCGTCTTCGGCGATGCGGCACGCGTCGATATCCACCAACGCGGCGTCGCCCGCCTTCAATCCACGATCGGTGATGACGCGAAGCGTGGATAAATCCTTCACCGCGTCGGCATAAAACTTCTCCATGTCACCCTCCGCCGTCGAAGCATCCCCCGGCGACTGCACCTTGACCGAGATTGATTTATAGTCTCCGGTGAACTCGATCGTCGGCTCCATCTCCACCATAACCTCGTACACCATCTCATCACTCGGCGCCGCGTGCACGCCCGCGAAAGACGAAAACATATCCATAAAATGCGTCGTAATTCGTTCTGAATCCTGCAACGCCGTCGCCGCCACCAATTCCATCGCTTCGGGCAATGAATTCTGCAACGCCTCCTCCACGCACGCGCTCTGAAACTCCTTCTTCCCCACGTGATTGATTAATAATTGCATCGGAATCTTCGACGTCGCCTTCGATCCCTTCTTCGACGCGTTAAACCCCGGCACTTTCACCGTATCGTTGAATCCCTCGACGACGACGTCGTAGCATCTCTGCAACAACGGCTCGGGAACGCGCACGACGAGACGCGCGCGGCCCTCGCCGGCGTCCGACGCCTCCACCACGCATCCACTCTTCGTCGTCACCGTGCGCGCCTCAACGGCGGTCGCCGCCGCGGTGGTACCGACGTTGCGACGCGGACGCATCGTCGCGCGCGCGCGGGCGGGCGCGACGACGGTGCGCGCGCGCGAAGAGAGACGCGCGGGGGCGACGCCGGCGGCGACCGAGGTCGAGGCCGAGGACATCATCTCGCGCGAGAGAGAGGAGAGACGCGCGATGCGCGCGAGAGAGAGCGGAAGAGAGAGAGACGAACGCGAGCGCGCGTTCGTGGACGAGCGCGCGAGACCTCGGACGAGGGCGTCGGCGTGTGCGGGCGGGGCGACGTTCGCGCACAGGGACCCTTTTATCCATAAAAACCTGAACCATGTCCATAAACCCTATATTCACATATATAGATGATATATATAGTATATAGGAACATGGTGGAAATGGTACAGTTGAGGGTATGTGGATGTTTACATGTAAACGATTATGATCCATACGTCCGACCATGGAATGTTTATGTTTTGTGTTCCCGGTGGGTCGTTACCGCGCGACCCGGAGAGACGCGCGCGCGGCGATGACGTCCGCGCGCGGCGTCGACGACGCGCTCGTCGCGCGGGAAGACGCGCGTCGCACGCTTGTCTCCTCGATCGCGCGCGCGCGAGACGCGTTATCAAGCGCCGCCGACGACGCGCGTCGAGACGATGCCGTCGCGGATGAGGACGGTCTCGAACGAGACGATGATGATTTGCGCGACGTCGACGTTGACGCGCGCGCGCTCGCGTGCGCGGCGGACGATGCTGACGCGCATGCCTCTGTCGCGCGTCTTCTCGAGTCGTCCGCCGCGCACGCGCGATCGGTGAGCGAATTCGAAGACGAAGATGCGTCGACGAGCAAGTTGGAGCGCGCGGCGGCGAACGCGGCGAACGCGGCGACGCTCTTTCGCGACGCGTTCGCGTCGGCGTTCGAATCGATGACCGAAGACGCGCGCGCGATCGATGGGTTCGATCGAGCGTCGGCGGTGAAGAGGGTGGCGAGTTTGGGTCGACAGGTGTGCGACGAGACGAGAGACGCGACGTGGGACGCGTCTCGCGAGCGTCTTCGCGCGTCCGGTTGGCCTCCGAGTCTGCGTCCGACGGCGTTGAAATCGTTCTCGTGGTCGCTGGACGATCGCTCGGATGAGACGTTGGCGCGCGCGTTTCGAGCGCTTCGCGCGACGTCGGCGGCGAGGAGCGCGTTCGCCGGCGAAACCTCGTTCGCGCACGACGACGTCGCACTCGCCTTTGTGGAAGACTTGGCGGAATCGCTTCGCGTCACGTTCGCGACGACGGGTTCGCTGAGCGATCCGAGACGACCGGAGCGTCTGTGCGCGTGCGCGGTGGAACTCGCGGAGACGACGCCCGGCGTCCTTCGCGCCGAGCTCGATCGCGTTGTCTTCGCAGATGATCCTAAAGCCTCCGTGACGACGGCTCGGAACTACCTCTCCATGCTCGTACACGCGACCTCCGACGTCGTGCGCTCGCACGTGTGCGTCGCGTGCGCCGAGAGCGAAGATCCCTGGTGGTTACACGTCGCCGACCAGTGTCGAGCCTTCGACGAGCGCGTCTCTCGGCTCGCTTATCACGATCCGGAGTCCACGCCCAGGCTCCTCGACGCCCTCGTCTGCGACCGCGCGCACGCCGAAGCCTGGCTCGACGCTGAGCGCGAGCACGCGACGTCGCGCGCGGCGAAAATCTGGCGAGAATCGAAACATTGGACGAGTGCGCGCGGCGACGGCGACGACGTCAAGGCGCCGTACGTTGCGCAAACCATCGTCACCGAGACCAAAAATTCCCTTCAGAGCGCGTGTGGATTATCTAGAACGGACTGGCGCTCGTACTTTGTCAAGAGGGTCATCGCTCCCGCGCTGGATGACTTCTTGGACGAGTGCGAGGCGCGCGCCGTGGGGTCGAGAGGGTTGGGTGCGCTCGTGGCGTCGACGGGGAGCTGGCGGTCGGGTTCGGACGGCGCATCGACCATCGCATCCGCCGTGAACGCGTGTGCGTTCGTCGCTCGAGCGTTTCGCGCGATGGCCGAAGAGACGGAGGTGCTGGCGTTCGGTGGAGAAGCGTTCTTCGAGGAATACGCGAGAAGAATGGAAAAATTCATCGAGAGATGGATCGACGCCGTCGCCGACGCGGCGGCATCGCAGTTCGCCGATAAGGTCATCGGGGACGTTTACGCTGGATCGACGCACGCAGAGAGATATGAAACGATCGAAGATGACGATGAAACGATCGAACGAAACCACGCGCCGAGTGGGTACATGCTCGCCGCGTTGGGACCGCTTCGAGACAGAACGCGTGACGCTCGAGATGCGTTCGGCGCCGCCGCGTTTGAAAAGTGTTGGCGCTCGATGGCGAGTAAGACGTCGCGCGTCGTGTTGGAGCGCGTCGCGTGTGTTGCGACGTTCACGCGCGCGGGAGCGAAACAATTCGATCGCGATCGAGTCGCACACGCCGACGCGTTTGCCGAGTGTGCGGCGTCGCCAAGAGGCGCGGCGGCGCTGCGAGCCAAGACCAAGGCGCTCGTCGATTGCGTCAGCGCGCTTTCGTGCGAGACGTCCACGGCACGGGATCTCATCGATGCGTTACAGAGCGACGGGATGAAGGCGTTATCTCGTCTCAACGCGCTCAAGACGACGCTCGGAATCACGGCGTTGGACGACGCGTCGCTTCGGCGCGTCTTGTCCCGGCGCGCCGACGTCGGCGCGGCCGGCGCGAACGCTTCGCAGTAGTGGACGATGTAATTTCTAAGAGTGGTTAGGTTTCAGAATTGACAACGGATTCGTGCGAACAAAGGAAAGAAAGAGGCGCTAATCGCCAATCTCTCGCCGACGCTTTTCTCTCGTACTCACCCGGCGCGTCTTTGGTCTGGGTCCGCGACGATCAATTCCTCCAATCCCCAATCCTCGTACGATCCGTCCGGCATGTACCGTCGCACGATAAACGGCACTCTCTTCTCTCTCAATTCCTTCCCGGCGATCTCCAAGGGATCCGTCTCACCCTCCAACTGCACCAACACCGGCGCGTTCATTGAAATTTGCAACGCGCGCGTCCCCAAAATTCTCGCCCGCTCGTACTTGGTCATGTACGGCGTCGTCGTGCGCTCGTGTCTCGGCACCGCGCGTCCAGCGCCTCGACGACCCTGTCCACCGGCGTGTTCATCCGATTCGATCACCGCGCGCTCGTCCGCGTCCTCGTCCTCGTCCGGGAGTTCATCCTCGATCGCGTCGTCCCGGTCGACGTCTTCGTCGCCGTAATCCTCGTGTTCGTCGTCCATGCGCGCCGTCACGTGCGCGTGCGATGGGCGCGCGCGCGTCTCGATCGGCGCTCGCGCTCGCGCGTCGGCGACGGCGTGTGACGACGCCGACGCGAGCGGTCGCGCGGTCGCCGCCATCGAGGGGGCGCGTCACCCTAGTTTTCGTTTTCGATGAGATGGGTAAAAAACGGCTACTGTATGTCTGTCTGTTTGTACGGTGTACGACGGGCGCGCGAGGCGGCGGCGAGCGCGTCGGCGGCGTCGGTCGCGCGGTACGTCAGCGATTAGGCATCAAGAAATAATATCGAAATTATGGTATGGGTGCGAGAAATAAATCGTCGTGACCCGCGGGTGAGGACGACGCGTCTCGACGTTCGAGTCGGGGCAGAACGTCGAACGCAGTCGCGCGGCTCGTTTAGTTGGGCACGTGATCGACGTCCCAGGCGAGGACTTGTCCGCCGCGGTCTTGGCCGAAGGTGGAGACGACGCCGGCGCTGATGGAGTGTTGCTGAAGACCGATGAGGATGGTCTTATCGTTGATGTCGATCTTGCGTTCGGCCTCGCGACGGTGGGCGCCGCCGACGGTGGCTTGCGTGAGGACGCCGGAGAGGTCGGCGACGCCGGAGAATTCAGACGCCTTCGCGGATGCGAAGGTGCGCGGAGGCACGGATACGCCGGCGAGCATGCGGCTGTTCTTCGCACCACCGGCTTGGGCGACGAAGTGGTAGTCAGCCTTGGCGGTGCCGGACGGACGGCGAGCGATGAACATCCGTTCGCCGAACCTGTTGCCGCCGTCCTCTTGGATGATGAAGTAGTGCTTGACGTCGTCGGAGCCGATGGTTTCGTCCTTGTCGGTCGAGGTACCCTTGGCGACGATCCATTCGAGACCATCGATGTCTTCGAAAGTCTTCTTGTCATTGCCGTCGTTCATCAAGGTTTGGTCGCCGCCGTCGGCGCGCTTGCCTTGACCCGCGACGCAGGAGCCCGTGGACGCGGTGTTGCAGAACTTGACGCGATCGTCGATGTCGGATTCACCTTCGATCATCTCGTAGGTGCCGGTGAGGCCGGTCGGGAGAGAGACATCGCCGGTGAGCGCGTTGAGCTTGGTCTTGAGGTCGGTGGCCTTGTAGATGCCGTAGTAACCGGCGGTGGAACCTTGCACGAACGCTTGGTCGCCGGTCGGGCTCGGAGAGTTGTGTTCGGTCTTCGCACCGCTCGCGTCGGCACCGGCGGCGTTCCAGAACTTGACGTTCGTGCCTTCGACCGGTTTATCTTGCCAGTGGAAGATGTCGCTGTGTTCGATGTCCTTGACGTTCGACGGATCGAAACGCCAGTTGATCTTCGACCAGCCGCCGGTCACCGTGAAGTCGTTCGTCGTGCGGAAGCGACCCTTGTGCCAGGCGTCGCGATCAGCCGCAGACGTGGCGACGGTGAAACCGTACACTTGACCGTACGCGAGACCGTTGCGCTCGAGGAAGTTGCATCCAGTTGCCTTGCACGACGTGCCGTCGGCCTTGACGTTCTTGCGGCCGACGTAGATGCGAGCCGGGACGATGTTTTGGGGGAACACCCAGTCGGTGCCATCGGAACGCTTGGCTTGCTTCGCCACCATGCGGTTGACGATGGCGGTCTTCATGTCGCTACCACCAAAGTTACCGTTGTAGCCAGACGGCGAGAAGCACGTGAAACGAGAGTCGCCGCAGTTGAACTCGACAATCTTCTCCCAGCCACCGAGACCGAACGCACCGACGGCGTGCAATTGCTTCGTCGCGATGTCGATGACGTGCGCGGAAAGACCGACGAAACCGTGATCTTTGGTCGCGTTCGCGTCGAGACCGGTCCACTCTTCGCCGGTGATCCACATGTCATCGACGACGCCCATGTCGGTACCCCATTGCTCGGCTTCTTCGAGGTGAGCCGAGCAGAAAGAGTGGAAAGTCCACGCGTTCTCGGAGACCGCGGTGTCATCATTCTTATCGGAAGTCACGAAGTGACCGTCCGCGGAGGTATCACCCAAGTGAGCGCCGGTGGCGACGGCGTTGTTTCCGTCGCGCGCGACGACCTTTTCGCCTCGCAAGTTGTAAACTTCGTCGAAGACCGAGCCGGACTGCTTGACCGTTGCCATGGCGTTCACTTGACCGTTCGGTGCCGCTTGAACCGCCTCGGCGAAGCCTTTACCCATCTGAGATCCCGCGGAGAACGAGGCCTGGGTGTTGCCGTTACCAGCGCCGACGCTGTAATCGACGAAGTGCACGTGCGAACCCGTGAACTTGGCGCCGTTTTGGTTCACCTGTTGGTGCCACGAGCGGCCTCCAGAGAGGTGACCGTACGACTCAGATTGGTAGATGACGCGCATGGTGCTGGAGTCCGTGCGCATCACGCCCAAACCATCCGGAACACCGGTGATCGCGTAACCGGTGTCCTTGTCAGACTCGCCGACCGTCATGATCGGCGCGAGCGGACCGAAACCCCAGTCCGTCTTGCCGTCCTTACCGTCGCGTTGGTACTTCGCCTCACCCATGGAATCGCCGGACTCGGCCAAGCGCGCGGCGTGGTAACCGATCGGCATGGAGTTGGCGGATTCGGACAGGTAGTGCGCGTCAACCTTACCATGCACGCTGGCGTACGCGCGTTGCAACCACGGCTTCTGTCCCGTGTACTCCACGCCGTCCACGTTGGCCTTGACTTGACTCACACTCGTTTGCAAGCTCGTCAAACTCGCCGTCGTGGCCGAGAGATCCGTCGTCGGGCACGCCGGGATCGAGCTCGGCAATCCCGCCGCGATGCCCGCCGCCACGAGCGCGCCGACCGCGCCCACGGTCGCCATACCGCACGACATCGCCGCCCACGTTTGCTGCGGGCGCGCGGTATCCATCGTCGTTTGCTGCTTTTCAACGTCCATCTCGTCCGCGAGCGTCTCTCGTCGCGTCGCGCACTGACGACGCGCCACGCTGTCCCGCACATTGCGGTATATCCTTTGAATATTCCCTCGGAATCTCCGGGACTTGACGAGTCACGACTCAAGAAAGAGTCCCTCACACCCGTTCGTCGCTTCGAATCTCCGAGACTCCGTTTGCGGTGTTTCGGGTATCTGCGTCCCCTCGACGCGAGGCGCGAGGCGACGTTCGGACGACGCGCGCGCGCGAACGGTCGAGACGCTCGTCCTCGGCGGTCGCGAACGACTCGCGCGAGGTCTGTTCGTCGCCTCGCGCCTCG
>Ga0255782_10004236_pt1 | contig 10456 bp, 7 predicted proteins | sample 101ome_26_FD_179980 | JGI IMG/M metagenome (GOLD analysis project Ga0255782, IMG submission 179980) | Coastal salt marsh microbial communities from the Groves Creek Marsh, Skidaway Island, Georgia - 101408AT metaG (version 2) | ecosystem: Environmental > Aquatic > Marine > Intertidal zone > Salt...
TCGATTCTAGACTCTCCTCTTTCCGTTTCACGTTTTTCTCTCTCTTTTCTAAACTCGCCTTTGCTTTGCTCGCTTTGCGAAGCACCTCGTCCCGCCATTTCATCGCCCGGCGTTCAATTTGCACCTTGTCTTCCTCAAACTTCTCGCCGATTCTCTTCTCGGCAGTTTTCAACTTTTTCTCTGCTTCTTTTGCCGCCTTCGCTTCCTCCTTCGCTTTCGCTCGCATCTCGTCCGCCTCTTTCTTATACCTCTCGTACTCTCTCTTCGCATACTCGTTCTGCTTGGCGATGACCGTCGCCCGGTCCCCTAAATCCACGAAATCGCGCTTCAACTCGTCCCGTTCCGTTTCTGTCTTCTCCAAAACTATTCGCAACTCTTCGTTTTCTTTCATCGCTCGATTGCTCGCGCTCGCCAGTTCCTGACATCTCTTCCGCTCGTGCGCTACGGTTTGTTGCTCTCTCGCGCAATCCGCCTTTGCCAAGCGCACATCTTTCTTCATCACGCGCAGTTGCGCCGTGAGCCGCTCGATTTCAATCTCCAGTTTCGATGCTCTCAACGATTCCGCGACCGCTGCTCTCGACGTCGTCGTCGTCGTTTGCCAGCGCTGTCGTTGCTGTTCGTGTCGTTGCTTCTCTTCTTCTTCTTCTTCTTCTTCTTCTTCTTCTTCTTCTTCTTCTTCTTCGCGATTCCGCCTCGAGTCTTCAACGACATTGGATGCGCGCAACGCCCGGTCGTACATCATCGCGCGGTCTCTCCCACTTCGCATTCCGTCCGCGTCGTCGGTGTAAACGACACCGTTCCTTCCGAATCTATCGCGCGGAGGAGGACGACGTTTCGTCGCCGCCTCGCGCGTGTGCATATTTGTTTCCTTCTCGTGGGTTCGTTGTCTGGAGAAATTTTGAATTTTCCACATCAAAAGAAGAGCGAGAAGAAAAGAAAAGAAAGGAGCAAAAGAGGAGGAGTTAAAAATGCCTTCGCGCATATTCGCCCATATTCATCTCTTCAACGAGTTTTTTAACCCAACAACGCGTGAGCATGCGACTACAAATCTACGAATATCTCAAACTATCTCTGACCCTCCCTCGCCCGGCCTCTCTGCTAAATATAAAATTATCTACATTCACGCGCTCCGCGCCGCCTCGCGACTGTTTTCGAGCAGCGCTCTGAACACCTTTTCCGGCGACAACTTCGCGCCCGCCTCGCACTCGATGTCTTTCGTCGCCCGTCTCCCTTCGTCTTCTTCGTCGTTCACTAACACGGACAGTTGGGCCAATCGACATTTTATCGTTTCGCTTAAAAATTCGAGGAGCTCCCGTTCCACCCCTTTTGGGTCGTCCGTCTTCCGCGTCTGCAGAGAGACGGAAACGTTCTCGGCGCCGATGTCAATCACCGCGCGCTTCTCTTGTCCTTCGATCACTCTCACCGGGAAAATCACTTTCCCACCTTTCCCCGTGCGTATGCACGGTGGAACCGGAAGCTGTGCATCTTTTTTACTCCCTTTCTCGAAGCTCCTCAGCGCGCCGTCCAACACGTACACCTTCCCTTTCTCGTCGTTGCATTCGTAACACACCGGGACTTTCCCGCAATAATATCGCGTCTGCTTCTCCAAAATCTCGCCATCTTTCCTTCGTATCACCGTCACAACGTTCTCCTTCTTCGCGCGCAATCGGCAGACGTATTTCGTCGCGTCCAAAATGATCGATTCATCCACTCTTCGTCTCGGGAGCGCGAAGAGGTTGCAGTCGGTGATGAGCACGTGATTCGAACAGCATTTGCAATAGTACGTTTTCAACGTCGTGTTTTTAGTATCATTATTGTTGTCGCCGTCGCCGTTGTCTTTTTTGCGACGCTTGAAGTCCTCCGAGGAGTACGCGATGGTGGTGCGTTTGCCCATCGCGGTTTGCGGTGCGGTGCGTTTTGCGGTGCGTCGGAGAGAGAAGCGCTTCTTTTTGCCTTTTTCACCAGTTGAGAGAGAAAAGATTCGTAAGTCTCCAAAACTCATCTCATGCTGCGTTCTTTCCCTGCCTCGACCCGTTCGCTCTCTGGACGATGCTCGAGCTCCACGTCCGGACGAGAAAAACGACGACGATGCCATCGTCATCGCGGGGGAAAGGTAGGAGTGAGTGCGATTGCAATCGAGTCTCTCCCTACCGTGGAGGAGGTATTCAATTTCGAGAACGCGGCTGTTTTCCCGTTTTGGATATCGATGATTGGATTTCCGAAATCGAAGTTCACGAAAACTGTGATGCTGTCGCCGGCGACGAGCGTTGCGTGCGGTTTGATTTACGGATACCTGGCGTACCAGAGCTTCTTAGAGCCGGAGATTTTGGAGGCTTTTTCGTCGGGAGCCAAGCAAGATTTATCGTCGTTAACCAAAGGTTTCTCGTACGAGACAACGGTAGCTGTGGGTTGGGCTCACTTCATCGCCATGGACTTACTCGCCGGCCGGTACATCTACTTTGACGGTCTGAAAAATGATTTCATCACGAGACACAGTTTAGTGTTGACGTTGTTCTTCGGGCCGCTGGGCGTGGTAACGCACGTCGTAACGCGAGGAATCGTCGGTCTGACGAGAAGAGGGAAAGAGAATCAGGTGGAAGATATTTTAGCGAGCGGGTTGAAAAGCGAGTGAGAAACGTGCCCGTTACGCAGTTATTCATGCCGCTGTTACTGTCTGTCTCTGTGTGTATATTAATGCTATGTCTATCTATGTTGCTACGCTAAATCGTGTTGAACTTTGTCAAATCGTGCGCGACGGCGAGCGTATCGAGTTTTCGACTGCTCATTATCCATAACTCGTGTTCTCGAACATTTCATTTCCAAAGCGGCTTTGAGGGATAACAAATTGATGGAATAAAGGTCCAAAGTTTTCTTTCTGAAAGAGTTTGGCGGAACGAAAGCGTTCGCGCTCGTATTGCCATCCGTTTTGGCCGTGTATTCGCGTTGTTCGTTACGTTCGAGCAACGCTTTCTTCCTTTTGGTGCTGGAAATTGTGACCGACTTCTCAAACGCCCGCGCAAGTTCCGGTGCATTTTCTATGTCAAGTTTTTCGTCAGCTTCTTTCAAATCCGTGTCATCGTCCGGTGCTAGTTTAGAAGCTTCGGACAATTTAAACTTCAATTGAATCCCACTCTTATAAGAACTCGTCGCCGAGACTTCGATGTAAATTTTGTGTAGAGGATGAAACACGCGCTCGCCTTTGTTGATGGAAACGCCGCCGAGTCCGCACGGCTCGAGCGTTTCGACGTCACTTTCGTCTCGCAGAAACACGTTGCCTCGTAAATGCCAACTCGGCAAAAATACTTTCAAAACTTCTCGCTCTTTCTCGTAACATTCAACCATACCAATTTTCGTCTTTGCGTCATTTAACATTGAGAAGGCGAGGTAGACTTCCGAAACTTTCCTTTGCACGACTTTTGACATTCGCGTGCGTTCGTTGAGATGTTCGGCGAGGTCGTGCAAATTTGATTTTTTCGACAAGTCGACGCTGTCGCTGGATTTTTTAGTATCATCGATGGCGCGCAATAACTGCCGATGCGCGATAATGTCCGCATATCGTCGAATCGGCGAGGTGAAGTGGGTGTATAAATCGACGGCCAAACCGAAATGCGACGAAGATGTTGCTCCGTCGCACACGCAATATTCAGCTTCTTGCATCTTTTGCGCGGCATTGCCTCGGAAGAAAGCTTCGGCGGAAGCGCGGAAACTTGTCGACAAACGAATAGCCTTCGAAAGCGATTCGTTCAGCGCAACTCCGCTGGAACTATTAAAAGAGTCGAAATTTAAAAACTCACAGCAGTATTTCTTGATGTCGTCGAAGGCATCCGCGGCGGGCATCTTGTGTCGGCGCACGAACGATCCCTCGAGAAAATGTGTGTAAATGCGTTCCGCGCACGCACAATTTGCTGAAATCATGAGTTCTGCAACCGTTTTCATGGTGAAAACATCTCGTTTCTCTACAACCGTGGTTCTTTCCGCCGACGTGAGTTTTTCGCGGTCACCGGCGTCGGCGTGCGTTTCGAACCTTAATTCTGCGCTCGCTAACTCTAACGCGCCATTTATTTCTCTCACTTGTCGTCTTTTATTCGCAAAGCTTGTCAACACGCACAAAGCGTCGTAAAAATCACGCATGTTCTTTGCGCATCCCACGTCGCCCTCGTCTAGCAACGCTTGCGCCGAATAGTAATCGATCGCTTTTCGGTTTCGAATAATTGTGCGACCAAACCACGGCTTTTCTTTCATGTCCAAGTTCTCATCTACACACCAAATACACGATACTGCCAATCTGTCTTGTCCCTCGAGTAAGGAACAAAGATTGGCGGACAGAATTTCCGGGAGCATGTCAATGCGTTCGTTGGGTAGATACACGGTCGTGCCTCTCGCCTTTCCTTCAGCGTCTAATGCAGATTTCTCTCGAACGAAGAACGACACGTCAGCGATATGCACGCCAATCTGGTAGCCACCACTATCCAGCTTCTTAACGCTCATCGCATCGTCAACGTCTACGCATCCAGGCGGGTCGACTGAAAAAATCACTGTCGCCGGATCCTTTCTAAAGTCTCTTCGAGTATCGAGCTCACTTTGCGGTATCCTCCAATCCGACCGAGGTAACTCCGAGTTCGCTTTAGCCCCGAACGGCTCCTTGCGAATCATGCAACTTGACAACACCGCATCAACTTCTCCTTGAAAGCTCCCCACACCACCTATAACTTTTAGGAAATGCGCGTCTGGGAACGTTTTCTGTCTCGACCACGAGGAAAAGCGAACCGAGAATACTTTTCCTTTTAGCGTATCCGGGGCGTTCTTGAACATCTTAAATCGAGGCAGTTTGCTCGATTCTCTCGGAACGACGAGAACACTATTTCGTTGCGCCAACCGCGAGTCGTCTGCGTCATGCTCATCAAGTACGCACGTGAACTCCATTTGCTTTCGAGACACGACATAAACGACTTCGTTCGTGTTAACGTCGACCGCGACCGTATCGAGATGCAAAGCTCGATTCATTTTGACTTTTGAGTCGATGCGAATAGATCTATTGACAATTGCGGACGTCCTCGAGCTGTCCACACGCATCTGTCCTACTACTATGGTGCCGTTTGCAATGCCCTCTTCCACCTCTACTCGCGTGATGTACTCAGAAAACGTGGCGTCTTCGTTGGCGTCTTCCTCTTCTTCGTTCTCCCGGTCTTTCTCTTCGAGAGCCGCTTGTACTCTCAACATTAAAGCTTCATCTTGGGGATGATATTTTGCAATGTACTCGAGCGCGTACATCTCGGTCACGAGATCATCGCAGATCGCTTTACGTTTCGTATTCTTTGTCGTGAGCACAACAATCCGCGGCTTCCGCGTCTCTCCTCCCAACGCCTTCACCTTCTTCGCGTAAAACTCCGCCGTCGCCTCGACTAATCCACACCCTCTACTCCTCGCAATCTCTCTCACCTTACGACTGTGCACGTCATCGAACAAAAATCCATCTCTCCTCGCGTCTTCGTGCACGCTTCGCATCGCTCGCATCAACCTAGGATTCGAACTGAACATCTCCCTCGCTCGCGTCTCCACGCTTTTGCACAAAATGCAGTCCCGCAAAGCGAGTCCTTCCCAAAACTGCGCCCCGAACGCGTCGATCACTCTCGCCGACGCCGGCACGAGTAAATACTCGCACGACGCGTTCAACGGCGTCCCCGCGCGCGAGTTCTCGCATTCCAAACACCCGGGAAATCCGCACGAAATATCCTCGCGTACGTACACTTCCTCCGTGGACCTTAAAAGCGCCATTCCCCTAATAACATCATTTGTTGTTTCTTCTTCCTCTCCGTTCCGCGTCGTCGTCGTCGTTCGGCACAGTTTCTGCCTCTTTCGGTGCGTCTTCCCGACGCGAGGAACAGCGTTACCGCCGCCGCCGTCAACGCTCATTTTATCGGAAGATATTGCATCCTCATCCCCGGGGAAAGACAAGAGTTGGAGCGCCTTTCTCTAACGAACAAAATATTGGAATTTGGAAAAAGTAGTTTTTCGCTCTGCTCCAAAAGCGCGCGCGCGCCTTCACTCTCCGACTCTCTCGTCGAGCGACCCGAAGATGAAGGTGCGCCTGAAAAGCAAAACGCCGTCGTCGTCGAGAGGGACGCCGAAGAAGAACAGCGACAAAGCGCCTCGCCTCGCTTCGCCTTCAAAAAAGTCTTCTTCTTCTTTTGATGCGCGGGTCGACGACGACGACGACGAAGACAAATCGACGACGACTACGAAAAGCGCCATCAAGCGATTAGCGGGAGAGACTTTGCGCGACGCGAAGAGGAAACGAGCGGAGAAGATGGAAAAGTTGAAGGGGTTGAAGCGGGAGAGGGAAGAGCGAGCGGCGAGGAACGAACGCGTCGCGAGGACGAGGACGATGGAGACGACGACGACGACGACGAGTAGGAAAGAGAGCATCGGCAGCGCGAAGAAGAGGAAATCACCTAGCAGTAGCAGCAGCAAGAAGAAGAAGAAGAAGAACGACGACGACGACGACGCGCGCGGCGGGCGGAAGCGAAGGCTGTCGAGCGAACGAACGCCGAATCGCTGGGAGGCGTACTACAAGAGAAAATACTTAGAAGAAGATAGTTAGGGAGCGTTAGTTATGAAATTCAGTCGCGTTTAATAGTTTATTATATTAGCAAAGATGTTTGTGTTTCTCCGGAAACACTTCCGTGACGTATAACGAAGAGACGACGAATGAGCTTCTTTGCGCTACGGCGTAAGGCTACAGTTCTATTCGTTACGAGAGTGCTAGAGTTCATCGTGTTCGGGGTCGTCGGGGTCGTAATCTCCCGGCGGTTCCATTCCGGGCGGGAAGAGCGCGTCCGGGTCTTCCACATTTTTCCTCGTCTCTCTCGCCCACTCGTCCGCCTCTTCGTCTTTCTTCTTTCGATCGGCTTCCTCGAATTCTTCCTGCATGCGCTTTTCCTTCTTGCGGGATTTTTTGCCGAATACTTTCTTTCCGAACGCTTTCGCTTCATCCAGCGAGTCCGAGATGATGATGTTATCGAAAAACGAACCGGCTTTGACTTGCCATAAATCGAATCCGATGTACTTCAAATTGCGCATCAACGCCAACGGCTCGGATTTCGGGACGTAATTTGGATTTTTGATGAGCGGCGCTTCCCACGGTCCTCCGGAATACTTTGGATTTTCAATCATCGGTTGCGTCCAAGGACCTTTATATTCCGGGTTCGGAATCATCGGTGGTTCCCAGTCACCGTCAATGTCGTCGTCCCAATCGTCCGGCTTCGGATGGTCAGGATCGGCGATGTTTTCCGGAATGTCGTCGTAGCCTTCCGGTTTTTCTGCGTCTTCATCGACAATCATTCTGCGATCGTCCCAATCGTCCGGTTTCGTCGCCGACGGATCTGGAATTTCTCTCGGTTCCAAAATATCAAACTCGTCCTCGATGTTCTTTTTGATTTCCGATTTACCATCGATTAAAATTTCAAAATCGTCGTTCGGATGAATCACCAAAGTGTACACGTGCGTCAACTCGTCCGTTTTCGCTTTCACCTTTGTCTTCATCTGGTACTGCTTCTCATTCCCGTGCTCGTCGTGCTTGGCTAAGATGAAATGTACCTTCTTAATCCCTTTCCCGCAAATGTCCGGCCCAAACATGATGTTATACGGCGTCGACCCGCCAAAACTTTCCATCTCGCTGGATTCCGGTAAAATCTTCACGTACGCTCCCCCGCAGTCGATGTTTTGCTCGTGCTTCACCGAGTACTGCACCACGAGATCTTTCCCGTCGTTATCGAACACCTCGTCCGCGGACGAGTAATAGGCGAAAAATCGTCCGTTTGTTTGCGTTTTGAACCCTTTGTTCACTCTCGAGTCTGCTTTTTTCCCCTCGTGTATAGCCGTCGCGACGACAAACTCTCCAGCCATATTTTCGTCCACTTTAAACGTGGATTTGTGCCAACGAGACGCCGCGTCGTCGTCTTTATCGCGCGGTTCAATGAAAATAGGAATTAGAGAGAAAGAAAGAGTCAGCGAAATAAAAACGATGGACGAAAAAACGCGCGCTTTCATCGGGTGCGCTCGGCCGCCAAGCAAACGGAGAAAGAAGAAAGAAGAAGAAAGAGAAGAAGAAGAAGAGAATCGAAACTCGTTTCGATTTTTTATTTCCCGTACCGTCAAAAGTCTCCGAAAAGTACACCTTGGCCGAGACCGAGCGCGTCGCGCTCGCAAAAACCAGCGCCACCGCGACGAACATCACCCGCGCGAGAAGAGGAAGAACGGGGGAGGAGGAGGAGGAAGAAGAAGGCGCGACGAATAGCGTCATTATTTTTTAATAATGTGGACTCTCTTTTTCTGATGACTTTTTCGGGAAAATTCGTCATCAGAAAAAAAAAGAAGAAGAAACACAAAAAGACAAAAAGAGAGAAAATGGAAGTCGCGGACATCGCCATCGCCCCTCTGAAAGAGTTCATGAAAGACTCCGTGCGATTAGTGAAGAAATGCACGAAACCAGACCGACGAGAGTTTACGCTCATCGCGAGCAAGACGGCTTTTGGTGCGTTTTATTTTATTTTATTTTCTCTCTCTCTCTCTACTGAAGCAGCGCTCCCCCCCCCGGGAAACTCCTGATCGGGGGCTGGAATTTTCTCCTCGGTGTGACGCGCGTTCTTCTTCTTCTTCTTCTTCGCACTCGTCGTCGTCGTCGTCGTCGTTCTCATCGACGACGCGGGGCGGCTTTTCGTTCCCTCGGTGCGCTGACAAAGTTCTTTTCTTTACATTACAGGTTTCATCATGTTTGGGTTCGTCGGATTCTTCGTGAAGCTCGTGTTGTGAGTGCGCTTTATTTTTTTATTATTTTTCTCTCTTTTCCCCTGCTCGCTTTTTCTTTTGTTGTTGTTTGTGTCTTTTGTCTTCCGCGTGACTACTCTGCGACGAAAAGCGGCGGCGTACTGACGAGTGGAAAATGCTATTTTCCTCTCTATCTCCTTCTGTCCTCCTCGAAATGGAACGCGCAGCATCCCGATTAACAACATCATACTTTCGTCGTAACAATAATAATAAAAATATTTTTAATATCCGTTCGATTGATTTGAGGTTGTTTTAGTATTCGCGTTGAACGTTAGCTGAATTCAAATAAACTTTGTATGTTATTATATATAAAATTCGTTTACTACTAGTAGGAATAATAAAAACTCAATTATGTTACACCTCTGCGTTTGTACAATTTACATTCTATGCGCGCTTTCTATATGTATACTTTTTGATGACTAACTCGTTTCTACGCGAGAGCGCTTGCGCTCGTGCTCCGTGATGGACTCGTCCGGCGGCTGAACCATGTCCGGTGATTTTGCTTTTTCAACTTTTTGCGCTTTCGAAACGCCGTCGTCTTTGGAATACACGCGGCAATCGACGCCGCAGATGTCAAAAGTGCCCTTGAGCGCCTCGAACGAAGAGCTCGCGTTCGAAGAAGACGGCGATGGTGATGTTACTCCTTCGACGACGCCGGTCAACGCAGAAGTCGCTTTGACTTCGAATTGCGGCACCACTTCCGACGATGCTTCGTTGCTTTGCAATCGAGCTCTGAACGCGTGCGACAACACGTACACCGGTAAAGGTAACTTTGTCTCAAAGTGCAGAACAACAGCGTTGTTCTTTCTGACCGCCGTGGCGTCGAGCAGAGCAGGTGCTTTTGTTGTTGTGCCGTCAGCGGCGAACATATCGTTCGCGCTGTCTGTCGCCACGGTAGCGCTTGTATTTTCACCATCTTTGATGGTGACCAAGCCCATGGCGGTGACAGCTTCCGCGGCGATGTTGTCGGTCTCGTTGATGTGCTCATCTTTCGTATCATTTGCCGCGTCGTCTTCGTCGATGCGTTGATTCCGATCGTAGTACGCAGTCGTTGATTCAACCTTGGACACTTTCGTGCCTTTGATTCTAACTTTGGTCTCTTCATCGCCATACTCTCGTGGTCTTCGCGTCGCCATACCTGCCGTATTACTGCTGTCTATATTCATCTGTTGCATGCGTTGTTGCGGCGGAGGCAATCCTTTCGGGAGAGGCGGCGGTGTTGGAAATCGGCGATGAATTGCATCCGAAACGCCGACTTTAGGATGAAACACCAAAGTACCTTTCACTTCGCCGACTGTTGCTTCGCCGATGACGACGACGTTCCCTACATCGCCTGGTGCGTTGTTATTACTCTTCGGCAAAAATCCTCTCCGGTGCTGCGAGGAAATTTCTCCTTGTTCATTGTTACCGTTTTCGGAAAATACGCCAGAAGAGAGCGCGCCGCCGACGCCATTCCCGCTGAAAGTGTTCAAAGAATTCTTCGAGTTTGTGTTGTTGTGTTGATGATGATATTGACTGCTATTCTTGGTGTACTTTTTCTTCTCCGCAGTCATAATTTTTACCTTCATATCACCGAGCACGTTTTGTAACTTGGCGTGAACAAACTTTGCAAACTTTTCAGCCGCAGATT
>Ga0255782_10004248_pt1 | contig 10444 bp, 10 predicted proteins | sample 101ome_26_FD_179980 | JGI IMG/M metagenome (GOLD analysis project Ga0255782, IMG submission 179980) | Coastal salt marsh microbial communities from the Groves Creek Marsh, Skidaway Island, Georgia - 101408AT metaG (version 2) | ecosystem: Environmental > Aquatic > Marine > Intertidal zone >...
AATTGCCCAAGCTATAAAACATTCATAAAAACCAATTTCAAAACCTAAATAAGGTGAAAGGATTGAAAATAGCATCCCAAAACTTACAAAACCAATACCGCCCCATGCACCTAGATATAGATAGTATCTATGCATTAACTCATCTTGTACTTTAATAAATTTATTCTGATATATTGCTGCAATAATCCAAAAAATTATTATTAAAGATCGTATTAAGGTCATATAAGCACTATTATCTCTTTCTATGGCTGGGCCAAATACTCCGTCTACTGTTGTTAAGTGAACTCCCCAGAATAAAGCTCCAGCAAAGAAAAAAGATAATGATATTAAATAATTTTTTTTATCTTCTTTATTTAAAGATTTTAATTGAATCCATGAACCTCTGTGAGTAATTTTTGCCATACTTCTCCTATCTATTAACTCCTTTTGATAATCAAATTACTTTAGACCTATTCATATGTCAAGTTTATTTGACATATCTATCAATATAAATATTTTATTATATAATTTGTAAATAACTTTAAAAAAGTGGAATACTGTAAGAATGAAAATTAAAAATATCTTTAGTTCCTTAATTGTAATAATACTATTTTCAGGTTGTGCATTGATAACAGATGAATATCAAGCAAATCAAAGAAAAGTAATTGCGTATTTATTAGAAGATTTACCATTGCCTGAAGATGCCAAAATCATTAAAGCACCAACCGTGCTTCTTGGAACGGGGGAAGCGATATCAGGAAGAATAATATTAGAGTCAGGCTACAGCCCTGCTGAAAATTTAATTTTTTATGGGACAGAAACATTGTCGACTGGATGGCAACTAATATCTTCAAAAGTTGGGGAAGAGGTTACGCTCGTATACTCAAAGAGCGGTAGGTTTGCAACAATATATATTGAACCTCGAGCTACTGTAGGGGGTTTTGTTGCTGGAGACATAGGAAGTGACATAGACATCTCAGTTGTTCATCCAGATGCTATTGGAATTCAAAATCCCTACGAGGATCTTGATTACGATGCTCTCCCAGAGTCGCCATAACTAAAATATAGCAAAACATGAATGCTTTAAATCTTATGGGTATTTCTCATATTATTACAGTTGCTGTATGCATTGCTTCTATTATTCTAGTTCCGAAATATTTTGAGAATTCGTCAGAAAAGAGTAAAAAGTTTCTTTCCTACTTCATTATATTTTTATTATTGGTTAATCAAGTAATGGACTTTTATAGAGAAGGATTCGTGAGTGGCAGATGGCAAGATGGACTACCTTTGCATTTGTGTGACTTTTCAACAATAGCAATAATTTTATATTTTTTAACTCAAAAGAGAGATTTTTTTGTTTTTGCATTCTTCTTTGGCATTGCAGGAGGAGGGATGTCCATTCTTACTCCAGATACTGTTTATGGCTTTCCTTATGTGGGATATATACAGAGCCAAATTGGCCACACAATGATTCTTATGGGAGTAACTTATGCAATGGTCATTGATAATCAAAGACCATATTTGAAAGATATCCCCAAAGTTTTTATGTATGCAACCATACTGTTGTTATTCACTTACCTTATGAATTATTTGCTAGGGACTAATTATTGGTTTTTAGCTGAGAAGCCTATAGGAGATAATATAACCGCTCTAATGCGACCAGAACCATTCCATATAATAGATCTTTATGTTGTTGCACTGTTGGTTTGTTACTCAATGTATTTGCCTTATTACCTCAAAGATAGAAAATTAAGCTAGATTTATGAAAAGAAAAGGCAATAAAATTGTATCTAGAAGGCAGATTCCTTATAAATATAGAGCATCTAGACCAAAAATTGTTCAATGGATAGCAAGATGGTTTTTAAGACTTTTCGGATGGAAGGTGGACGGTTCTATACCTCCTCTTGATGGCAAAGAAAATTTAATAATTATTGCTGGCCCTCATACATCTAATTGGGATGGTGTGTTTGGTTTTGCTGCAATATTAGGATTAGATGCAAAAATAACTTTTTTTGGAAAACATAGTCTTTTCACCAAACCAATTCTTGGAAAATTTCTCAAATACATGGGAGGCATCCCTGTTGATAAGACAAGGCCAGGTTCCGGCCTAACAGATGTAGCTATTAAAAACATGAAAAAACTTAATGGCTCATTGATAGCTATGTCTCCTGAGGGAACAAGAGCTAAAACTGAGAAGTTAAAATCAGGATTTTTAAGAATCGCCAAGGCAGTAGAGGGCCAAATTTTTCTTGGAGCTTTTGATTTTGGAAACAAAAGAATTGTTTTAGACAAGTTTTATAAACCGTCTGGAGACAATGAAGAAGACTTATTGTGGGTTAGAAATTATTTCCTACAGTTCCAAGCAAAGCGCCCTGAAAATTATTAATCTGCAGCTAAAGTATTAGCTATCATTTCATCAATTTTCTCTTCAACTATAAATAGTGGCGGGTTTCCATAATCAAGAACCGCAGAATGAAAATCTCTAATGTCGAATTTATCTCCAAGAGCATTCATCGCTTTTTCTCTTAGTTCCAACATTTTTATCATCCCAACTTTATAGCTTAGGGCCTGCCCAGGCCAGACAATATATCTTTCGATTTCTACACGGCATTCGGTATCAGACATACCAGTTTTGGCTTTCATATAATCTATAGCTTCCTCTCTAGTCCATTTTTTATAATGGATGCCAGTATCTACAACTAAACGAACAGCTCTAAATATTTCGCTTTGCAAAATACCCAATTCATCATAAGGGTCTGGAGCAAGGCCTGCCTCTAATGATAGCTGCTCTGAATATAAAGCCCAGCCTTCAGAAAATGCAGAGGTTCCGTAACCAAACCTTCTATACAATGTTAGCTCTTCATTCTCTAATGAATGAGCTATCTGATGATGATGACCTGGTGTCGCCTCATGAAAAGTTAATGTCTTCATGCTGTATTTAGGAGTTTGTTTAATGTCATATAGGTTTGCATAAAAAACACCAGGTCTACTTCCATCAAGAGCAGGAGCTTGATAATAACCTCCCGGAGCTGTTTGTTCAGAATATTCTGGTACTGCTTTTACAATAACAGGAGCCTTAGGCATTGAATGAAAATATTCTTTTATACCTTCTGTAGCTTCATTTACCATGTCCATATAGTCTTGAATAACAATTTTTTTTCTGTCCGGAGTGTCTGCATAGAGCATAGACGGATCTTCATTTAACTCATTCATTAAAACCCCTACAGTTTTATTTGAGTCATAGCCAAGTGACATAAGGATCTCTTTCATTCTTTTAGAAATTCTTGCTACTTCGCTTAGCCCCATTTGATGAATCTTCTCAGGACTGTAGTCTGTTGTTGTATAAGATCTAATTCTAAGTTTATAAAACTCATCACCATTTGGCTGAGACCATATTCCGTGGTGAGGATTGGCATTTTTTTCTGTTTCAAGCATAAAATCTCTTAGTAAAACGAACCCAGGAGTTACACTTTCTTGAATTGAATTCTTTATAGAGCTCTCTAATGAATTAAATTCCTCATCAGCCAAATCAAGCAACTTAATTTTTTTTATAAACTGGGTGTACAGGGGATGCTCTTCATAAGAGTAATTAATTAATTCGCCGAGTTGCTCGATTATATGTGCATAGACAAATTTTGGAGCATATATCCCAGAATCTGCTTGTCTTTGTAACCAGTCATAAAGTCCTGAATAAACCTCAATAGCAAGATCGGTTCGCTTAATAAAGTCTTCTGCCTCAGATAGATTTCTTACAGGATGCATATCACTCATAAAGCTAATAATATTGTGATGTTCTCCACGAACCTGGTTCAAAGGGTAATCATGATATGGAAAGAGCTCTAGTTGATTTAGTTGATTTTCAGTATCAAAAATAGCAATTTTTTTGGTGATTCTTTGGCCACTGTTTAGTGATTCATCGTTATATTTATTTAAAATATTCAATCTTTTTCTTGCGTTTTGTATATCTTTTTTAAGGTCATCGCTCTTTGGGATAGACAGCTTTGCATTATGATTAGTTAACCAACTCAGACCATCAAAGACTCCCATATAAGTCATAGCCTCAGGGGAATCTACCAGATCTGTTATAACTTCTTTTGCTAAATAATGATCTATTGACGCAGGCTTCATATAAAAAAGATTAACCAAGTATAGTGAAACTAAACTTATTCCAAAAAAAGTTAGAACTCCAAGCGTTTTAAAAATTCGTTTTATCATTTTTTAACATCCATTAACTACTATGTGCGTGTAAATATTATAAGTTTTTTTGATAGACTTAATGTAAATAATTAACAATCTATAAAAATGACTGAAAAATTAGCTACATTATCGCAAGAAGATAATATCTCCATAATCACGCTTGACGATGGCAAGGTGAACGCATTTTCTTATGATATGCTTGCTCAGGTTCATAGCCTTCTAGACGAAGTTCCTAAGAAGACTGGAGCACTTGTTATAAAAGGAAGAGACGGTATTTTTTCAGGGGGGTTTGATTTAAAAACATTAGCAACTGGCGATCTTGCTAAAATTACAAATATGGTTGAATTGGGATATAACCTCCTTCTAAAAATTTATTCTTTTGATCGGCCAGTCGTTGCAGCTGTATCAGGGCATGCAATTGCACTAGGATTATTTGTCGCCTGTTCTGCCGATTATCGAATCGCTATTGATGGGAAATATGTTTGTCATGCAAACGAAGTAAGAAATAATATGGATATCCCTACTCAGATTATGGAAATTCTTAAAGAAAGAGTAAATAAAGAGTATTTTTACTCTGCAGTCTATCACTCTGACCCATATTCGGTTCAGGAATCAATTGATGTTGGATATATTGATGAAGTTATTTCAGAAGATAGATTTATGGAAAGGGTCATGGAAAAAGCAAAAGAGTTAGCCTCATTGCCTCATCCGTTTTATGCAAAAACCAAGCAAACTGCTCAAAAAGAAAGAAGAAAGAAGATTGGCGACGCTATAAAAAAGCATGAGAAACAAACATTTTTATTAAGATTTTTTCTTAGATTAAAATTTTGGCAGAAATCGACTAAAAAATAGTAAGAATATAAAATTAACAACAGTCAATACTAGCTGAATATTTGAACTCAAATAAATACATAGAAATTAATAATATAAAAGATCTCATGGCAAGAGATCTTCTAGAAAGCTTATATTCTTTAAACCAAGAAAATTCACCAGAAGTTGGTTTTATCCCCAGCATTGAACTTTTTTCAAAGTTATTTCAGACGAGTTCTTTAAACCTATTAATTAAATATAAGAATAAAATTGCTGGGTTTGTTATTTGTTTTAGAGAAAATTCAGAATATGAATCTCTAAACTATAAATATTTTAATCAAAATAAAGAAAAATTTTTATATATAGATAGAGTAGTCATTAAATCACATTATAGAAGAATGGGTCTTGGAACCAGAGTTTATAAATATATTGATGAGGTAGCAGCAAAAGAATCGTTACCAATATGTTGCGAGGTAAATTCAATCCCTCTAAACCAAATATCTCTTAATTTTCACGCTAAAAATGGTTTCATAGAGGTTGGAGAAAGAGACTTCAAAGACCATTCTGTAAAATACCTAGAGAAAAAATTGATGAGATGATTGCTAAAAGTTTATTTGGTATCCAACTTTAAAAATACTTTCAAGGACTTTGCTTGTGGTCACTTCCACAGTTACTGCACTTCTATTATTTATATTATAAAGAACGCCAGCCCCAAACTTCTGATCAGTTTCTTCATCTAGAATATATTCAACGACAGCAGGACATATTTGATTAATTGGACAGGGTTTTATGATGACCTCAGACTCTTTTGAATAATCTATAAATATTTTACCTTCCCAGTTATTGCTATTGCCAAATCTTATGCCCGCAATTACATGGGCCTGCGCATCATCCTCTGAAAAAGAATTTATGTCATCATCAATTGCAACACTTTTAACCCCAAATTCTCCATAGATATCAAATACATTATTAATATTTATATCTACGCCTTTGGCTGAAATATTGCTTAATAAATCTCCAATACCTATCTGTGCTCCAATTCTTGCCCCATTAATAATACGATCATAAGAATTAGTATCAGTATCTACTCCCTCAGCTTTTCTTTCTAGGACTGCATAAAGGGGTCCTGGTAATTTAAAAGATATTTTTGCACCAATACCCGTCTTATCAGACTGTATTATGTCTAACCCAATAGAAGTATATTTGAAATCATTTGGCTCTCTGCCAAGCCTTCCTTCTTCTGAAAAAGAATTAAGTGTAAATATGAAAATTAAAAAAAAATTAAATATTTTCATTTCGTCAATCTTAGCAGAACATCTATCTCAAAGAAATATTATCAGCCTGAAGAATTTTTCAGGCTGATATTCAAGATGCTTACCTAGAAATAGAATAACCTTGCTGTTCAAGAACAAATCTGTCTTCAGATAGATTTCCTACCCAAGAAACTTGCCCCTCATCATTAAATTCAAATCTTGTAGCAGTATAAGCATTGGCAGTTAAACCAGTAGCATCTTCTGTAAACTCAGACCAGCTTAAGACCCAAACAACACCCTCATCTGTTACAGAGGTTTCAATAATATTGAATCCATCTGCACCCCAGTTATCGGCATCAGCTTGAGAAAAATTTTCTAGTACTTGTGCTTTTGTTGAGGTTTGTTGTACAGCACCTCTTGCAACTGTTACAGCTACTTCTTCACCATTTCTTAGGACAACTGCATTAATTTCTTCACCTGGCTTACCTCTAAAACCAAGCCTATTTCTATTATCATCAGCAACCCTAACACCAGCAACCTCTACAAATGAGTCTCCAACTTGGAGAGCCTTTGAAGCAGGGCTGTCTGGAATAATATATGTAACTGTCATACCACTCTCATCAGGATTCCATATAAATCCCATGCCAACATATCTGTCTCCGACAACTATTCCGTCTTCAGACATATTAGTTTCTATCATTTCAATGGCTTCAGCTTTGCCGGTGTAACCTGCAGTTACCCATTCAGCTGCAATATCCATCCTGTCTTGATAAGAGTTTCCAGAGTTGTTATTCATATCACATGCGGTCAATGCAATTAATGCTGAGCACGCGAAGATAGTTTTAAAATTATTCATCCTCTCTCCTTTTCTTTTAAAAAATGTAACAAGACTTAAGTTTATATTTTTTAAAACTTAATGAAAGGATTTAAAAAGATTAATTTATGTTCTAACTCTACCTTTTTTTCGTAAACGGATAGATTCTGGAGTCACTTCAACAAGCTCGTCATCTTCAATAAATTCTAAAGCTTGTTCTAGTGTATGCTTTATGTGCGGAACGAGAATTAAATTCTCATCTGTACCGGCTGCCCTTATGTTTGTTAATTGTTTTGCCTTGGTGGGATTGACTGGCAGATCATTATCCCTTGAATGCAGACCAACAATTTGACCAACATATACTTCTTGACCATGACCTAGAAATAATTTTCCACGATTTTGTAAATTAAATAGCGCATAAGCAAGCGTCTTTCCTGCAGTCATTGCGTACATAACGCCATTAGTTCTTTTTGCAATCTCTCCAGTTTTAACTGGACCATAGTGATCAAAAACACTTGTCATTATTCCAGTACCGCTCGTTATTGTTAAAAAATGCGATCTAAAGCCAATAATACCTCTGGATGGTGCCATAAATTCAAGTTTTACTCGCCCCTTACCATCAGGCTCCATATTTTTAAGCTCAGCTTTTCTGGGACCAAGCTCTTCGATAACAGATCCTTGATGAATATCTTCAACATCAATAACGATTTGCTCATACGGTTCATGAATTTCATCACCAACTTCTTTTTGTATAACTTGTGGTTTAGATATAGCAAGCTCAAAACCTTCTCTGCGCATTGTTTCGATTAAAACTGATAAGTGCAGCTCTCCACGGCCAGAAACTATAAATTTATCTGGGCTATCTCCCTGGACAACCCGCAAGGCTACATTTGAAATTAATTCTTTTTCTAGTCGTTCTTTAATATTTCTAGAAGTAACAAATTTTCCTTCTCTTCCAGCAAAAGGAGAATCATTTACTTGAAAAGTCATACTCACCGTTGGCTCATCCACTGAAAGGGGGGGCAATGCTGCAACATGCATTGGATCGCATATAGTGTCTGATATATTCAGCTTATCAATACCAGTAATACATACTATTGAACCAGCATCAGCTTCAGAAACTTCTACTCTCTCTAGTCCTTCATAACCCATAACCTGAAGAACTTTGCCTTTTCTTGTTTTACCTTCTCTATCTATTACAGTTACTTGATCATTTGGTTTTATAGAACCCTGTTTAATTCTTCCTATACCAATAACACCAACGTAACTATTGCTATCAAGAGCACTTATTTGTAATTGCAAAGGACCATCTTTTTTTACCTCTGGAGCAGGCACCTTATCAAGTATCATTTCTATCAACGGAGTCATATCTTGAGTCATTTGGTCGGCCTCTAAACCTGAAATGCCTTCAATTGCTGAAGCATAGATGACTGGAAAGTCTAATTGCTCGTCAGTTCCGCCTAGACGGTCAAACAAATCAAAAACCTGATCCAAAACCCAGTCAGGTCTTGCATCAGGACGATCTACTTTATTAATAACCACAATTGGCTTTAAACCTTTTTCAAATGCTTTTTGAGTAACAAATCTTGTTTGTGGCATCGGCCCATCTACTGCATCTACTAAAAGAAGCACTGAATCGACCATTGAAAGAGCTCTTTCAACCTCTCCACCAAAATCAGCATGACCTGGAGTATCTACAATATTAATTAAATGATTTTTCCAATTAATAGAAGTATTCTTAGCAGTGATCGTTATTCCTCTTTCTTTTTCTTGATCATTAGAGTCCATGATCCTTTCAGAATCCATATTTTTTCTATCCAATGTTCCAGATTGCTGAAGAAGCTTATCTACTAGTGTCGTTTTTCCATGATCAACATGGGCAATGATTGCAATATTTCTAAGATTATTTATGTCCATGTTATTAGTGTTTTAAAAAAGTGGGGATTATAATCTTAAAATGAAAAAAATTATGCTTTTACTTACTTTTGTTGTTTCGACTTATATTTCTTCTGATTTAAAAAATGATCTTGAAGAACAAATTACACCTTTAATGGAGAAAGTAATTGAATGGCGTCATGACATTCATCAATACCCAGAGTTAAGCAATAGAGAGTATAGAACAGCCAAGAAGGTTGAGAACCATCTACTATCCCTAGGTATAGAGGTTGAGACAGGAATTGCTTATACAGGTGTTGTTGGTTTGATTAAAGGATCCTTGCCAGGACCAACAATAGCGCTAAGGGCAGACATGGATGCTTTGCCGGTAATTGAAAAAACAGGATTACCTTTTGCCTCAAAAGAAAAAACTGAATACTTAGGTCAAGAAGTTGGGATCATGCACGCATGCGGTCATGATGCGCATGTTGCTATTCTAATGGGAGTTGCCGAATATCTATCTAAAAACAAGAGTCAACTTAAAGGCAATGTAATGTTAATTTTTCAACCAGCTGAAGAGGGCCCTCCTGAAGGTGAAAATGGCGGAGCAAAGATGATGCTTGAGGAAGGTATTTTTGATAGATATAAGCCTGAAGTGATTTTTGGTCTTCATGTTGGTAATGGTCCTCATGGTTATATTGGTGTTGCATCTGGACCAGCGATGGCTGCTGCTAGTACTTATAGAATTAAAATCAAAGGAGTTCAAGCCCACGGCTCAAGACCGTGGGATTCCATCGATCCAGTTATGGCAACTGCTGAATTGATACAAAATTTAAACACTATTGTTAGCAGAAGAATTAATATTGTTAATAACCCAGCTGTTATATCTGTCGGTATCGTTAGGTCAGGAACAAGGGGAAATATTATTCCTGAGGATTCAGAAATACAGGGCACGATAAGAACCTTTGATCCTAAACTTAGAGCAGAAATATACAAAGAAATTGAACAAGTAGCTTCTGGTGTTGCTTTGGGTACAGGCACAGAAATTTCTGTTGAGTTTGATGTTGGTGGATTTTATCCAGTGACTTTTAATGATGAAAATCTTGTTAAGAGGCTTACCCCATCGCTAAAAAATGCAGCAGAAAACAAGGTCTACGAAATGACGCCATCAACCGGGGCGGAAGATTTTTCATTTTTCTCAAATGAAATACCGGGTATGTATTTTTGGCTTGGCGTTAATGCACCAGGGATAATGGAAGCTCCTGGAAATCATTCGCCATATTTCGTTGTTGATGATGGCGCACTCGATGTCGGAGTAAGAGCATTTGTGAATTTAGTTTCAGATTATCCAAATTAATCTGTACCTAATAAGAACAAAAGCATAAAATCAAAAAAAATTAATTATAAGGAGCTAAAAATGGCAATACCAGAGCATATTAAAAATAATCTATCTATACCTGTAATAGGCTCTCCATTATTTTTAGTGTCAGGTCCTGAACTTGTAATCGCTCAATGT
>Ga0255782_10004256_pt1 | contig 10429 bp, 10 predicted proteins | sample 101ome_26_FD_179980 | JGI IMG/M metagenome (GOLD analysis project Ga0255782, IMG submission 179980) | Coastal salt marsh microbial communities from the Groves Creek Marsh, Skidaway Island, Georgia - 101408AT metaG (version 2) | ecosystem: Environmental > Aquatic > Marine > Intertidal zone >...
AAGGGTGAAAAAATTTTAGGTGAAGAAGTTTTTGAAAAAATTACAGATATTAAAGAGCCAGTTGGAATTGTAGATGTTTTTAGACCCTCTAAAGAAGCATATGCAATAGCAGAGGATACAGTTAAAATTGGTGCAAAAGTATTATGGCTTCAGCTCGGTATTAGAGACGAAGAAGCAAAAAAGTTAATGGATAAAAATAATATTGATTATATAGAAAATAAATGTACTAAAATGGAATATCAAAAATATTTTTTAAAGAAGATGCAAGCATTTCCAGTTTTGAGCAATTAAATGAATATAGTAAATTTTACCCCAATCACAGCGACCCTTGGAGGAATGATCATTGGTCTAGCAGTGGTGATATTTTTTTTATTTAATGGAAGATTAGTTGGAATTAGTGGAATTGCCTCAAACGCTTTAACTGAAAAAGATAATAAGTTTGATAATTTATTGTTTTTGCTTGGATTAATATTAGGCCCCATTATTTATAGTTTATTTACCAGTAAGGAAATAAACATTACGATTTCAAATTCTTTTATTTTATTAATATTTGCAGGATTACTAGTTGGAATTGGCACAAGAATTAGTGGAGGTTGCACAAGTGGCCATGGAATAAGTGGCATAGGAAGATTTTCATTAAGATCAATTATTGCAACCATAACATTTATGATTGTTGGTATTCTAACAGTGTTAATTAAGAATTTTATATGAACAAATTAATTTCATTAATCGCTGGTATTATCTTTGGAATTGGATTGGTTGTGTCCGAAATGGTTAATCCAGCAAAAGTATTAGCGTTTTTAGATTTATTTGGAAATTGGGATCCTTCATTAGCATTTGTTATGATTGGAGCTTTAGTTGTTTCATCTCCACTATTTCATCTAATTAAGAACAAAGAAAAACCTTTGTTAGCTGAAAAATTTAATTACTCTAATAACAAAGAAATAAACAATAAGCTAATTATAGGCTCAGCTTTATTTGGTGCAGGTTGGGGACTTGGAGGACTTTGTCCTGGTCCTGCAATATCGTCTCTTGCACTTTTAAATATTAATTCAATAATTTTTGTTTTTGCTATGTTTATTGGATTTTATTTAGTTAAATTTTTTAATCTCAACAAGACTAGTTAGATTTCATATTACTTTAATTAAAGTATAATATTTTATTAAAAATATTTGTATGAACAAATTACTTAAGTTTTTAGATAATACTTTTTTAGATTTAGGGCGACAGTTTAAATGGAGCTATCTGCCTCCATTAATGGTTTATGTTGCAGCAGGTATTTCTGGTTTAACTGGAATTGTTGGAACTTTTTTTGTTAAAGATTACTTAAATTTATCTGCTGCATTTCTTGCAGGATTAGGATTTTGGGCAGGAATTCCATGGGCTTTGAAAATGCCATTAGGTCATTTAGTTGATCTTATCTGGGATAGAAAAAATTATATGGTTTTTTTTGGTGCATTTTTAATAGCACTAAGTTTGCTCATTATGTATGGACTTATAATTCATACTGAAACCTTAGCCCAAATTTTTTCAGTAGAAACTTGGTTTGTAATTAGTGTAATTTTAGCCCCGGTTGGATATGTCGTGCAAGATGTTGTTGCAGATGCAATGACAGTTGAAGCTGTACCATTAACTGATGAGAGTGGAAATGATTATAGTAAAGATCAAATCAAGATCATGCATACAACGATGCAAACTCTTGGACGTTTTGCAATTATTGGGGGCACTGTTTTAGTAGCACTAGTAAATGTTATTTTATTTAGAGACGTGGATAGTTTAGAACAGCCTGCTAAAATTGCTCTATACGGTAAAATTTATATATATGCATTAGTTATTCCAGTTGTTTCAATTTTAGGGGTACTTTTAGCAAAATATTTAAGAAATAAAAAAATTGAAAATTTAAAATCTCTAGGATTAGAATTTAAAGAAGAGAGAGGGACAGAAAAAACCAAGGTTAATTGGTGGATTTTGGGAGGTAGTTTAATATTTGTTATTTTCACTTTATCAATTGGATCTTTTAAAGTTCCCTTTGCTCAAGAAATAGTTTTTATCGGTTCGGTTATCATAATTTTATTTTTGATGTTTAAACTCATAAAAGAGTTGCCAGAGAATTTAAGATTAACAATAGTTGGTACAGCAGTAATCATTTTTATATTTAGAGCAATGCCAGGTCCTGGACCTGGTTTAACATGGTTTGAGATTGATGAACTTGGGTTTAATGAACAGTTTTTTTCAGTCTTATCTCTACTAGCTTCAGTTTTAACTTTAGCTGGAATAGTTTTATTAAGACCATTTATGGCTAATAATTCAATTGCAAAAATAATAGTTGTACTAAGTATTGCTGGTGCAGTTTTATTTTTACCTAGTGTTGGGATGTATTATGGATTTCATAATTGGACAGCCTCATTAACAGGTGGAATTGTTGATGCAAAATTTATTGCACTGATTAATACAGCCTTAGAGTCCCCTTTAGGTCAAGTATCAATGATCCCTTTACTGGCTTGGATTGCAAAAAATGCACCCTCACATCTTAAAGCAACTTTTTTTGCTGTCTTTGCATCTTTTACAAATTTAGCTCTTTCTGCAAGTGCCCTTGGCACAAAGTATTTAAATGAAATATTTACAGTTACTAGAGAAGTAAAAGACAAAGTATCAGGTGAAATTCAAACTACAGCTGATTATTCTGAACTTGGAATATTATTAATTGTTGTTACCTTGCTAACATTAATTTTACCCATTTTGTTTGTTTTTATAATTAATAACAGCAAATATAAAACTCAAGAATAATCAAAAAATTCATTAGTTATTTCTAATTATTTTGCTATTAGAAGATATGAAAAAAATTTTTTTAGTTTACGGTCATTATAATGATAAATCTTTCAATGCTGCGATAAGAGATACCTTTATAAAAACAGCTGAAGAAAAAGGTAATAAGGTTGATACAGTAGACTTATATAAAGAAAAATTTGACCCTGTTTTTGCTGGAGAAGAACCTGGTGAAGATGTTTTAAATCACCGTCAAAGGATAGAAGAAAGTGATACCATTGTTTTAATAGCACCTATTTGGAATTTTAGAATGCCTGCTATTGTTGAAGGTTGGATAGATAAAGTTTTAGCACCACCTTGGGCATTCAAATTTAAACAACTTTGGGGTAATTATGGATATCCAATAGGTAATTTGAGACAAAAAAAAGCAATAATTTTTTGCACTTATGGCTCACCAAGACTAGCTATCACAACTTTCTTTTTAAATTTACCTATTAGAAGATTAAAAAGAGGGGTTTTTCATATGTGTGGCATATATAACATTGTCTATAGAAGATATTTTGCAGTACCCTTTGTCAGCGATGCAAAGAGGAGAGAATTCTTAGAAGATGTTAAGAAGACTGCAAATAATATTTAAAGTATTATTCTTTACTTCTATTTTTTCAGCTTCAACAAATGCAGAAATTTTAAAACCTAATAGCAACATTAAGCCTTCAGAAGTAGTTAAAATCCAGCTAAGTGGACTTCAAAAAAATGATCTAGAATTTAAAGATGGGGGTATTGAGCAAACTTGGAATTTTGCTCATCCAAACAACAAAAAGGTCACCGGTCCCTTACCGAATTTTAAAAGAATGATAAAAGGAGATGCCTATCAAATGATGCTCAACCATCTAAGCCACACTATTACAGAGCTTGGAAGTAGTGACAAATGGGCTCAATTTGAAGTCATAATTTTAGATAAAGATAAAATCTACCACAAGTTCAATTGGCAGGTTGAGAAGTACACTCTGGATGGTGTGCTAAAGGATTGTTGGTTGACGACGATGGTGTCAAATCCAATCCCACTTGGTAGCTCAATTTAATTATCCACAGATACAATTTTGTTTCGTTATTTCAAAAAATTTAGTAGGAATCGCGAATGAAAACAAAAACTAAAGTCGTAGTAGTTGGTGGTGGTGTAGTAGGCGTTAGTGCTCTTTATCATTTAGCAAAAAAAGGTTGGTCTGATGTAGTACTCGTTGAGCGAAAAGAGTTAACCTCAGGATCAACATGGCATGCTGCAGGATTATTACCTTTATTTAATATGAGTTATTCAGTTGGACAACTTCATAAATATGCAGTGGACTTGTATAAAAAATTAGAAGAGGAAACTGGAAAAAATGTTGGCTTTAGTGTTGTATCTAATATTCGTTTAGCAAGTACTAAAGATAGAATGGATGAGTACCATCAATACGCTGGTGTTGCTCAAACTATCGGTGTGGATGTAAAATTTTTAACACCTGATCAAGTAAAAGAAATTTGGCCTTTATGTCATACAGATGATTTAGTTGGTGCAATTCAACATCCTGAAGATGGTTATATTCAACCAGCTGATTTAACACAAGCAATGGCAACAGGTGCAAGAAATATGGGTGCCGAAATTTATAGAAATACAAGTGTGCTTTCAATGAAACAAACTAAAGATGGTTGGGTGGTTGAAACTGATAAAGGTTCTATTGAGTGTGAACATGTAATTTCTTGTTCAGGAAATTTTGCAAGACAAACTGGAAAAATGGTTGGACTAGATATTCCAGTAATTCCAGTTGAACACCAATACATTGTAACTGAACCACATCCTGAAATTCAAAAAAGAAAAAAAGATGGTTTACCAGAAATGGGAGTTCTAAGAGATAGTGATAGCAGATGGTACATGAGAGAAGAAGCGGGTGGATTAATTTTAGGACCCTATGAAGATGGTGCGCCTGCTTGTTATGTTAATGGACCATCAAAAGATTCAGAGTATGAATTATTTCAAGAAGATTTAGATAGATTAGCACCACACATTGAAGGTGCAATACACCGTGTTCCTGCATTTGGAGAAGTAGGTGTTAAAAAAGTTTATAACGGAGCAATTTGTTATACACCAGATGGTAACCCAATAGTTGGTCCTGCATGGGGTTTAAAAAACTTTTGGATTAATGAAGGACATAGTTTTGGAATTACTGCAGCCGGGGGAGCCGGTTGGCAATTAGCTGAATGGATTGTTGATGGTGAGCCAACCATTGATATGCTTGGAGTTGAGCCTAGACGTTACGGTGATTATGCCACAAAATCTTATTTGAAAACTAAAAATGAAGAAGCTTACAGTCATGTATTTATAACCCATTATCCTGATGAAGAAAGACCAGCTGCAAGACCTTTAAGAACATCTCCTTGCTATGAGAGAATGAAAGATTTAGGAGCAGTTTTTGGTCAAAAATTTGGATGGGAAAGACCTAATTTCTTTGCAACAGATGGCATGGAGCAAAAAGATGATTGGTCATTTAGACGATCAAAGTGGTTTGAAGCAATTAAAAAAGAGTGTCAAAACGTAAAAGACAATGTTGGCCTTCTTGATATGACTGCATTTGCAAAATGTAGAATTAAAGGACCAAAAGCAGAGGAATTTTTAGATCATTTGGTTGCAAACAAACTTCCTAAAAAAATTGGAAGAATTGGATTGTGTCATGCACTAAATACAAAAGGTGGAGTTCACTCAGAATTTACAATTATGAGAGAAGCCGAAGATAGTTTTTATTTAGTATCTGCCGGTGCAAATTTAAGATTAGATCATGACTGGATTAAAAAATGGATGCCAGAAGAAGGAGTTATATTTGAAGATCTAACAAATAGTACAGGTGTATTAGTTGTTGCTGGTCCTAAATCAAGAGAGTTACTACAAAAAGTATCTACTGATGATTTTTCTAATGAGAATTTTAAATGGTTAACTGCACAAAATGTTGAAGTTGGATATGCTCCAGTAAATGCTATGAGAGTAAACTTTGTTGGAGAATTAGGTTGGGAACTCCATCATCCGATTGAATATCAAAATCATATTTTTGATAAATTGATTGAAGCTGGAAAAGACTTAGGTCTTAAACCTTTTGGTATCAGAGCAATGAATAGTTTAAGATTAGAAAAATCATATAAACTAGTTGGAACAGAACTTTCAATTGAATATTCACCTTACGAATCTGGTTTAGATAGATTTGTTCATCCAAACAAAGGAAACTTTATTGGATTAGAGGCTTTGAACAAATGGAGAGAAAAAGGTTTTGACAATAAGCTTATTACTCTTGAAGTTCATAACACTAAAGATGCTGATGTTTTAGGAAATAACCCTATTTACAAAGACAATAAAGTTGTTGGCAGAGCAACAGGAGGTGAATTTGGTTTTAGATTAGATAAATCAATTGCTCTTGCAATGGTTAAACCAGAGCATGCAAATGTGGGCGACAAATTACAAGTTGATATTTTAGGCGAAATGTACGACGCTACAGTAATTGAGGAGAGTCCATACGACTCTGAAAACAATTTATTAAGAGCTTAATGAAAATTTTAGTCGCTGTTAAAAGAGTTATTGATTACAACGTTCAAATAAGAGTTAAAGAAGACGGTACTGGTGTTGTCACTGACAATGTTAAGATGTCAACTAATCCACCAGATGATAATGCAATCGAAGAAGCAGTTAAGATTAAAGAAAGTGGAAAAGCTACAGAAGTAATTGCTGTTACAGTGGGTGAAGAAAAGGCTCAAGAGACTGTAAGAAAAGCATTGGCGGTTGGAGCGGATAGAGGAATTCATGTTAAAGCAGAGGGTGTAATTGAACCCATCGCTGTTTCGAAAATTTTACAAAAAATTGTTGATAAAGAAAAACCAGATTTAGTATTTATGGGTAAACAAGCAATTGATGATGACTGCAACCAAACAGGACAAATGTTGAGTGCTTTATTAGATTGGCCACAAGCAACTTTCGCCTCAAAAATTGATGTGAAAGATGGAAAATTAGAAGTGGTTAGAGAGATTGACGAAGGTTTAGAGACTATCGAAATAAATACTCCAGCAATTGTAACCTGTGATTTAAGATTAAATGAACCAAGATATGCTTCTTTACCAAATATAATGAAGGCGAAGAAAAAACCAATTGAACAAATGAATGCATCAGATCTTGGTGTTGATGTTGCTCCTAAAATACAACAAATTAAAGTTGAAGAGCCACCAAAACGAAAAGCAGGAATTAAAGTTTCAAGTGTTGCTGAATTAGTTCAAAAATTAAAAAATGAGGCAAAAGTAATTTAATGTCAGTATTATTAATCGTAGAGCATAACAATAAAGAACTTAAATCATTTACTTTAAATGCTGTAACTGCAGCATCTCAAATTGATAGTGATGTTCATGCATTAGTGATTGGAAATAATTGTGGGGATGTTGCAAAAGCTGCATCAGAATTACCTTTGGTTAAAAAAGTAATCTCAGTTGAAGCTGCTCATTATGAAAATTTTTTAGCAGAAAATTTTGCTCCAGTGGTGACAAAACTTGCAGATAATTATTCACACATAGTTTGTTCAGCAAATACCTTTGGTAAAAATTTAATGCCGAGAATAGCTGCTAAATTAGATACTTCACAGGTTAGTGATATTATTAAAGTAGAGTCAGCGGATACTTTTGTAAGACCTATTTATGCAGGAAATGCATTTGCAACGGTTAAAAGTACTGATGCAAAAAAATGTGTTACAATTAGACCTACTTCTTTTGATCCATGCGAAAGCTCTGGGGGCTCAGCACCAATTGAAACGGCTGAAGCAGCAGATGAATTTTCATTAACCAAATTTGTTAAAAGAGAAGAAATAAAATCAGATAGACCAGAACTTGGTACAGCAAGAATAGTTGTCTCTGGTGGAAGAGGGATGCAAAGTGGAGATAATTTTAAATTAATTACTTCCATTGCTGATAAATTAAATGCGGCAATAGGTGCTTCAAGAGCTGCAGTTGATGCTGGATATATTAGTAACGATCATCAAGTTGGACAAACAGGTAAAGTAGTTGTTCCAGATTTATATATTGCAGTTGGAATATCAGGAGCTATTCAACATCTAGCAGGCATGAAAGAGAGCAAAGTAATTGTTGCAATTAATAAAGATGGAGAAGCTCCAATTTTTAGTGTTGCAGATTATGGTTTAGAAGCAGATCTATTTGAAGCCTTGCCGCAGTTCTTAGAAGAGCTGAACAAATTAAACACTATACAAAAATAATTCTTAAAGATAAAAATATCATATGACTAGAGAGTCGATGGAATATGATGTTGTTATAGTTGGAGGAGGTCCTTCTGGATTATCTACAGCTATTAAACTTAAGCAGCTTGATCCTAATTTAAACGTTTGTCTATTAGAAAAAGCCTCCGAAATTGGTGCTCATATTTTAAGTGGTAATGTTTTTGAAACAAGAGCATTAGACGAACTTTTACCTAATTGGAAAGAACTTAATTCACCAATTAAAACAAAAGTATCTAAAGAAAAGTTTTTATTTTTAGGAAAAACTAAATCATTAAGCTGGCCAACATGGTTACTTCCTAAGGTTCAGCAAAATCACAATAATTATATAATTAGTTTAGCTAATTTATGTAGATGGTTAGCAGAACAAGCAGAAGCGTTAGGAGTTGAAATATTTCCAGGATTTCCAGCAAGTGAAATTTTATATAATGAAGATGGATCTGTTAAAGGTGTTGCTACCCAAGATATGGGTATTGATAAAGAGGGTAATAAAAAAGATAGTTTTGAGCCTGGAATAGAATTACTAGGCAAGGTAACTGTCTTTGCAGAAGGCTGCAGAGGTCATTTAGGAAAACAACTGATTGAAAAATTTAATCTTTCAAAAGATAAAGACCCTCAACAATATGGAATTGGTTTTAAAGAAATTTGGGAAATCGAAGATAAAAATCACGAAGAAGGAATGGTGATGCATACAGCGGGATGGCCATTAGATAACAATACTTATGGTGGAAGCTTCATGTATCACGCAGAAAATAAACAAGTATTTTTAGGGTATGTTATAGGCTTAGATTATAAAAACCCACATCTTTCACCTTATGATGAGTTTCAAAGATTTAAAACTCATCCATCAATTAAAAAGATTATTGAGGGAGGAAAAAGGATTTCTTATGGAGCTCGAGCATTAATTGAAGGTGGGCTTCAAAGTTTACCTCAAATGTTTATGCCGGGAGCACTACTAGTTGGTTGTGATGCAGGAACATTGAATATGCCTAAAATTAAAGGCTCACATACTGCAATGAAAAGTGGAATGATTGCAGCAGAAACAATCGTTGATAAAATTAAACAAAATAAAAATTTATCTAATTATGAGGAAAAATTCAAAAAAAGCTGGGTCTATGAAGAACTTCATGCAGCTCGTAATGTAAAGCCTAGCTTTAGCTGGGGTTTAATTCTTGGAATAATATTTACTGGTATTGATCAAATTTTATTTAAAGGGAAATTACCTTTTACTTTAAAACACAAACATGCTGATCATGAAACTTTAAAACCAGCCAATGAAATGCCAAAAATAGAATATCCAAAATATGATAATGTTATTACTTTTGATAAAACAAGTTCAGTTTATCTAACAGGCACAAATCACGCAGACAATCAACCAGTTCACTTAAAACTTAAAGATCCTAACTTACCAATCAATTATACTTTAGAAAAATTTGATGAACCTGCACAAAGATATTGCCCAGCTGGAGTTTATGAGGTTCAAAGAGAAAACGATCAAAATAAATTTGTAATTAATTCTCAAAATTGTATTCATTGTAAAACTTGCGATATTAAAGAGCCTTCCCAAAATATTACTTGGGTTACACCAGAGGGTAGTGGTGGACCTAAATATGGAAATATGTAATTTAAGATAAATCTATTGCAAACTTTTTTAAAGTTTCAATAGGCACATGTTTAAGAGTATTTTTATGAGTTCTTTTTAAAAATACAGGACATCCTTTGCCAGCTTCAACTGCTTTTGCATACCAGCTTGCACAAACACACCATCCATCGCCATCTTTTAAACCAGGAAATCCAAATTCTGGATGAGGTGTAATTAAATCATTGCCTGCAACTTTTAACCATTCTAAAAATTCTGTTGTAACTTTTGCACAAACTGTGTGAACTCCATGATCATTTTCATCAGTGTTGCAACAACCATCACGGTACCATCCTGTTAAGGGATTGTTCGAACACTCTTCTAGATCTTCACCTAGAACATTTTTTTGTTTATCACTCATTTAGATTTTTGTAGGATTTGGCTGACCTTTGTAAACTTCTTCTGGATCAAATTTTTTTTCTTTTTCTAAGAATTCCATTTCTATTTTACGACCATTATCAATTGGTCCCATTGGAATGGATCGGTAAAAGCAAGATCTATATCCTACATGACAACTTGCACCATCACCTATATCAACAGTCATCCAAACAGAGTCTTGATCATCATCAATTCTTAATTCTGTTACTTTTTGAGTAAATCCACTTGTTTTACCTTTGTGCCAAATAGCTTTTCTTGACCTGCTAAAGTAGTGAGCTTCTTTAGTTTCAATGGTCTTTTTTAATGCTTCAACATTCATATATCCGTGCATCAAAACATCTTTTGTTTTTGAACACAT
>Ga0255782_10004264_pt1 | contig 10409 bp, 11 predicted proteins | sample 101ome_26_FD_179980 | JGI IMG/M metagenome (GOLD analysis project Ga0255782, IMG submission 179980) | Coastal salt marsh microbial communities from the Groves Creek Marsh, Skidaway Island, Georgia - 101408AT metaG (version 2) | ecosystem: Environmental > Aquatic > Marine > Intertidal zone >...
CAGGTTTTTATTTTTTACCCTAGTACTTCCCAGTCTGACTGGAATCATTCCAACGATTTTCATAATTATCACCTATAAATAATTTACTTTCTAGCAAACAAAACAGTACCATGTCTAAACATCATTGAATCAATTACGAATTCGCTGAAATGCATGCTACATAACTTTACTATTTCACAAGTATCCAAAGATACAAACCCTCTGCTTCTTAATAAACGATAAGAAGAATATCTATATTTAACTAATTGTTGTTTAATAAAATCGATCACTTTCATTGAAAAACCTTTCTTGCCAGATGTCAGACTCATGCATTCTTATAAATCTCATCAACCAGCTTCATGATTTCAAAGGCGTCATTGCTAGTTCCATTTTTTATAGAACCTTGACCATTAATAGCTTCAATAAATTCAGCCAATTCATAATCCCATGACTTGTCGCTTTCAAAATAGGTGGTTGTTTCCTGCGGTTTTCCCATAGCAAAGGTAATATCCTCAAATTCCCTTTTGCCTATAATCATGGTCTCAGGCGCATAACTGCGAGTAGAAGATAAAATGCCATCGAGGTTGACGTAACCATCTTCAAATGTCATCTCGAGTAAAAACTTGTGTTTCCACTGTGTTGCTGATGAATGCAGTGTCGCAATCTGCCCCTGTTCAGACCCTAATGTAAGAAAAGCATTGTCTTCACATTCAATATCCCAGTAGCTTGTTTTAATTACACTACTCAAACATTTGAACTCACTATTCGAAAAAAAGCGGAACAAGTCGAGCATGTGTATACCTTGATCGAGTAAAATGCCTCCACCAGAAAAATGACGGTAATTTCTCCAGTTATCATGAAAGTCTATACTTCCAGCTTTCCCATAAACACCCCTCATCCATAAGAGTTTCCCCAGCGAACCAGATTCGATAATTTTTTTTGCCTCAGTAACTGAAAAATGGAACCGATGATTAAACCCATATTTAAGAACTTTTCCAGTCTGTTTTTCTATTTCAATTACCTGTTTCATTTCCTCTGAATTCATGGATGGCGGTTTTTCACAAAATACATGTTTACCCGCTTTCAGAGCACGAATTGTATAGTCTGCAGCTACTTTTACATAAGCAGACACAATTACTGCATCAATATCAGATGCGAGCAATTCGTCAAATGAGTCGCATAATAATATGCTCCCATCATGATAATTATGCTCGGTGATTTCATATATTGAAACAAGTTTTCCGTGAGGTGAATCAATGATAGAACGTTCTCTTATGCGTCCCATCTTTCCAAACCCAGCAATACCAAATTTAATCTGTTCCATTAACTGTTTTCATTTTGACGTTTTAAAGTAAGTTGCATCTTTTGCATTGTCTAAGCCTTCAATCGCTGCCATGCCCATGGCCATGATGGCTTCTTCAGTACTGCCACCGATATGCGGTGTTACCAGGACATTCTCCATACCAATCAATGCATTATCTACTGGAGGTTCCTGCTCGAAAACATCAAGCGCCACACCAGCCAGGCGCCCATCTTCCAACACCTGTTGTAAAGCGCTTTCATCAATAAGCCCGCCCCGGGCAAGATTGATCAGTACGGCATTATCACTGAGAAGATCAAGCTGCTCCCTGCTGATAATGTTTTTGGTCGAATCATCAAGTGGCAAATGCAGTGTCACCACATCAGACTGTTCTAGAAGCGCTTTCAACCCTACTGGTGTAACTCCATGACTTTGATAAAATTCCGGAAAATCGAGAATATCGTGAGCCAGAATTCGGCAGCCAAAGGGTTTTAACAACTGAACAAGATCCTTGCCGATATGACCACAGCCGACAATGCCCACGGTGCAGTCGGAAAGCTGCCGTCCCTTAACCTGGTACCATTTACCTTCCCGAACCTCCATGTTGGCAAAAACGGTTCTGTGCAAAAGGGCTATGGCAAACGAGATCACCAATTCGGATACCGAACGCTTGTTGACCCCGCCGGTCCAGCCAAGCTGAACGTTATGCTGCTGCATGGCATCCAGGTCTATCATGTCCAGTCCGACACCATATTTTCCGATCACCCGGAGGTCAGGCAACCTTGACAGCAGAGCATCATCAACCTTTTCAAGTGCGGTAATAGCCTTCTCATAACCTGAAAGAAATTCTGCCAGCGCATCGCCCTTCAGCGACAGCCCCTCGTCATTGAACTTGGCATCCGGGTAACGCTTGAGCACTTCTTCGCGCAATACCGGATGTTTGGAAAATGATCTTGAAACTACAGCGACTGACCCCATGATCATGCATTACCACCATACAGTTCTAAATAGCGTCTGACAGCCTTTTTAAGCTCACTATCGTTATTATAAAGCCCGACGGAAATCCTGCCTTCTTCATCCGGCAATATCAGTCTCAACTGTGTTACGGTATTTTTTTTGTCCTTCTGCAAAGCCTGCAGCAGCAGGGCAGTATCGATATCCACATGTCGGTAGGTTCGGCAGTTTTTATCCAGCACACCATGCATTCTTTCGAAATGCTCGTCACCTGACACACCCAGTGAAGCGGCAACATAATTCGCCATGTCCATTCCAATGGTCACAGCTATACCATGCGGTATAGCATAGTTGGTGGCAGTTTCAATGGCGTGGCCGAAACTGTGGCCATAGTTCATAACATTTCTTGGGCCTGTATCAAACTCGTCGAGCTCAATCAGTTTCTTTTTCATCAACAACGAATGAAAAATGAAATTTTCCATGGTTTCCGGATCAGTCAATATGGCTTCATACTGTGCTGATATGGAATCAAAACTGATAGGGCCATCTATGGCATGAACCTTTATCATCTCGCCTATGCCTGAATAGATATCTTTATCATCCAGGGTCTTTAAAAAATCTACGTCAATAACGATATGATCTGGTGGCGTAAAAGTGCCGAGAATATTCTTAACACTTCCCGAATTAATCGAAGATTTGGAGCCAATACAAGAATCTGACTGTGCCAAAAGCGTGGTGGGATAAAACGCCCAAGGCAGCCCTCTCATCACGGTTGTTGCCAGAAAACAGGTGATATCCTGAATAATCCCTCCACCTATTGCCACAAGTGACTGCCCCCGGCGAACCTTAAGGTCTACCAATTGCTCAACATAGACGGGAAACTTGTCGAGTGCCTTATTTTCCTCTGTTGCCTCTATCAGGACCAGGCGACTGTTATCAAGTATATTTGCCAATCTGTCATGGTAAAGTTCAGCAACATTTTTATCGATAATATAAATCGCATCCTGAACAGGTTTCGAGTTTAGCTGATCCATACCGCTACGAATAAATTCTGCCGTGTATTCTCCCTTGTGAGACTTGATACGGATTAATTCAGACACTTGTAAAACCTCCATCAATCATCAGATTTTGGCCTGAAATATAGGTATTTTCCCTGCTAACTAGCCAGCTAACATAAGCGGCGATCTCATCAACCTGCCCCAGTCTTTTAATTGGAATCCGCTCTTTCAACTCTGACATACCCGTTTCACCTAGCACATTTCTGGTTAAGTCGGTATCAATAAAACCAGGGCCCACAGAATTGGCTAAAATCCCGTATTCGGCCACTTCGGCCGCCATCGCAGCCGTCATACCATGGAGACCAAACTTGCTGGAAGAATAAGGCGCACGGTATTCCTTCGTAACGTTGCCAAAAATTGAAGTGATGTTGACGATCCTTCCCCAGCCATTTTCACGCATATGGGGTATCACCGCCTGACACAGCTGAAATGGAGCCCTCAGGTTGACCCGGAGAATGTCGTCAAAGTCATCCAGCGAGATTCTGGTAAATTCTCCAATCTTGTTTATACCGGCATTGTTGACCAGGATATCGATATCGCTTTTCTGAAGAAAATCGCAAAAATCCTCTATGGCAGACTTATCAAGAAAATCAACCGCATGGTATTGAGCCCCTTCGGGGCAGCTGCCCTTTTCTGTCGTACCAGTTGCGATGACTTCACAGCCATCATTCAACAGGCGTTGGGCAATCGCATAACCAATGCCCCTGCTGCCACCAGTTACTACAGCCCTGAGGTCCCGCTCTTTCATTTTAGACTTCTCTGACCAGTCGGGTTAAATAGGCCCCAACAAGATGATCCAGAACCATATGTGCATCTTCTGCAGGCCCATACTCAGAAAGACCAGTTGGTACATGAACAGACAAGTCAGCTCGTTTTTTTAATTGACCACCATCAAATGCTGTCAGGCCAATAGAGAATGCGCCTTTCTCTCGCGCTACATCTATTGCTTTTAGTAAATTAGGTGAATTTCCGGATGCGGAAATAGCGACAACAACATCATCTTCTTTTAATAACACCGAAAGTTGTTGGCTGAAAATATATTCAAAGCCATCATCATTTGCTATGGCCGAGATTACGGCTTGGTTATCACATAAACTCTGTGCGCGGAATGGTTTTTCCCACGATCGAGTACCAATAGCAATATCGTTTGCAAAGTGGTTCGCAGTTGCAGCACTTCCCCCGTTTCCAATAAAGTAAATAGCTGAATTTTGATCACGTGCTTTTAAAAGGGCATCTATAAAAGCGGCTATTTCAGCAGTAGAAATACTGCTTAATACGAAACTTAGGTACTCAAAGTATGCAGTAGCAAATTGTTCACTTGAGGAATTTTCAATAAAGATTTTATCTATGCTGTTTCTCATTTTTTACTCTTATTACTTAATCTTTTCTTGTAGCAGCATCTGGATTCCAATAAGTTTTCTCATACTCATGGCTCAGGACATCAAGAATAGAGAGAATCTCGCAGCTAACATTCCTTACAACATCTTGACGCCTAATCATTAGTTCATCACGCTCCGAAGCATCACCTACAGGTGGAGTCCAGCCACAACGACGATAAATATCTAGATCTACACCATCGGCAATTTTCTCTCTAGGAACGTTTTGTTCATCTAAAACTTTTCTAGTAGCTTTTGTGAATTGGGCGCCTATAAGGTTTGAAATTTTTTCTAGCCATGGTAGTGGATCAAGAACAAACGACTCAAATGGTATTGTTAGAATTTTACAATGATAACTTGAACGCATCTCCTGCTTAAAGATATTTGTCATTGAAGTAATATTTTGAATGTTACGTATGACTTTTTCCATGGGGGTCAACTGTAAATATTCATCCTCCCAACCTTTAACATAATAAGGCAGCTCTATACCATTGTGAGAGAAATAGACGGTAAAGTCCCTCTTATCTCCAATCAAATTTTCAAAATTCAAGACCTGTTGGCGAACCATGTAAAGTGGATGCCTGACTACCTCAATAAAAATACAGCGACTTCCCAATGCTTCCCACAAAGTCTTGCTAAATGCTAACAAATTATGCACTGCCAAATTTAGTATCGGCCTTTCCACAGAAACCCTATCTGGCACAACCTCGTCACCGGACTCAAAAAATCTTTTCAAATAAAACATTGGGTCATGGTGATTAAAGATACTTGAAAGATCACTAGGGCGACAATTCACATCTCTACCCATCATCGCATTATATATCTTCAGATCAGATTGAATTTTAATTAAGGCTGCTGCTGCATCAGGATCAATTTTTCCAAGATGCGCTAATGCACAGTAATGTTCAATTTCGTAAGAATAGCTGAGTAACTCAACTCGCTCCAATGTTGCTAACAGGCGAGAAATTAACGTTTTTCCACAACCAGGTAGTCCATCAACAAATAAAACATCACCACCGAAACTATCTTTTCTAGATATGTTACTCATCTATTATTTATTCAAAATTATTACATTTCATTTAGATGCGTTTATTAAAGCTACATCGAAATGTGGTTAAAATTTATGTTGTACTTGAGTAAACTCTTGGAGAATAAATAAACCATTGGGTCTACTTCGTTCTGGGTGAAATTAAACACCCAAAACATTTCAATTGATTCATTCTTTTTTTCAGCAAAACCGCAAGCATCACAGACACCGTTTTCATCAAAATTTATAGTGGCTTTTTTTGATTCCTTTGTATGTTGATATTCAACTGCAGAATTTGGCCTTTGGTTTGAGATTACACATTTTTTACAAAACTCAACCTCTTTAGGAAGCCCATACTTTGCATGCCCGGTATTTCCATCTTTTTAAATAACGAAAGATCAACGGGATCTGGATATCTTATTTTTTCCACTTTCTAGTACTCATTTTATAATTCTTGACTCATTTGCTTGATCTAGATCGTCATGTCGGCCAACATCTAGCCATGGCTCGTGCATAGGATAGGCAATTGTTTTAAAAGATTTTGCTTGAAGCCGTTCAAATAGCGTTGGCATATCACAAGACTCTCCGAAATTTAATTCTTTAAGAGCCAGTGGGGATAAAGCATAAACTCCCGCATTGATATGGGAGCGAGCGACTGGTTTCTCTTCGAAACCAACAATATTAAGGCCATCCATTTGTACAACTCCGAAGGGATGCTGCCACTCATGCAACCGCACAGCCATTGTAGCAATAGATTCTTGTCGCTGATGGAATTCGAGTAAATCTGAATATCGAATATCAGTAATCACGTCACCATTCGTAACAACGAAAGGTTGGTCAATTTGCTCACTTATCATAGAAAGAGAACCAGCAGTACCGAGAGGTGAGTCTTCATGTATATATTCTATATTTACATCCAACGCGCTGCCATCACCAAAGTATTCCTCAATCATATGCGCTAAATAATTAACAGACAATAAAAATTCTCCGAATCCCTCATCTCTTGCTCGCTCAATAATGTTTTGCAACATTGGCTTGCCACCAACTAAGAGCATTGGTTTCGGACAATTTTCCGTGTGAGGCCGCAATCGAGTTCCTTTACCCCCTGCCATAATGACCATCTTATTGGGAATGCTTTCTATGGTTATAAATTCATCCCAAGTATGCAGAGATACAACTCGTCCTTCTGTATCAATTTCTGGTATTTGTTGAACTTTATTCGCGATCATCAATTGGAGGATATGAGATGGCGACATTCCCTCGGGAGCGACCAATGGATTTTGACGTAAAACTTTATTCACATCGCTGTCAAGCGTCAGCCCGCGCAACAAGCCTCGCCGAATATCACCATCAGAAATAGTGCCCAGCAGCTTTCCAGCAACATCAATCACAAGCACGATTCTTAGAGAGGAAGCAGTTAAATTATTTGCGGCATCACGCAATGAAGCATTTGCCGAAATTAAGGCCTTTTTCCAATCATAAATTACGGCTTTAGTCACTTGATTTTTCTCAATAAATAAAATTAACGCTGAACGAGCAAAGAGAACGCCTCTGCCGCTTCAAACCCCGCCTGCGAACCACGCAACTGCGCCAAAGCTCTCAATGTTTTTTCACTTCTTGGGAATGGAAACTCGCTGATTTCTGATTCATAAATCTTCATCAGTTCAATCTTTTGCTCGAACTGCCCGCCAATATCGACAAACACATTCGGCTTAAATCCAGAGTCACGCGGATCAATCCCAAAATCGGTTTCAGAGGGCGTTTCATAAGCCAACACGCGTTTCACGCTGGGGTAGCGAAACCACTTCGTACAAGCGCTCGCCGCCTCAAAGGTCACCCGATGGTCGCTATGTACATCACCCGGATAGGGCAGCAGCACCTCATCCGGCCGAAAGTCAGTGAACACCTCAGATATCTTTTTCACCAGTGTGTTCATCGGAATTCGATCAAGCTCTGCCGTGGGGAACCCAAGCGCATAGAGATGATGGGGAGCGACTTGCAGACCCTCGCGCACTCGCTCAATCTCTAAGGATCGTTGCTGAATTTTTTCTACTTCCCAACCTGCTTCTTTCGTGATTGCAGTCATCAGCAGCCACGCCACTGTCCCACCCTCAGCAACGCGTCGCAGTAAAGTGCCGCCACATCCGAGCAACTCATCATCCGGGTGCGGGGCAACAATTAATGTTTTCATTGGTTTCATTGGTTTCAGTAGGTAATGTCTTTGATCAATAGCTGGTCATTGGTTTCAGTCGTTGCTAATATCTCCGCAATCTTTTTTGCGGATCGCCCATCTCCGTAAGGATTAGAACCACGGGACACGACTGCACGGTATTCAGAATCAAAAACAGCGCGCCGAACTGCATGCATTATGGAATTTTTTTCATGTGGAACAAATGTCACATTTTCCGCATGGAGACGTCCTTTCTGTCGATTGCCGACATTTACTACAGGCAGCTTAAGAAGAGGTGCTTCCAATATTCCTGCACTTGAATTGCCCAATAGGCAGGAAGCTCGCCTGAATAGATTTACAAATTCAAGGCGTGGTATATTCTTCGCAGTATAGAAATTAGGTAATGTCTCAAATTCACGGATAGCACGAATCATTTGCTGACCGCCAGCATCTGTATTTGGGTAACTTAAGACTGTTTTCAGTCCCAAATCAGCAACCGCTTCCAAAGTCTGCCTCATCTGCCGATATGCATCATCGATTTCGGTTGAAATCACATGCTGTATGACGACCAAGAGTGGCTCGTCATCATCTATGTGAATGCCGAGGCTTTGCGATAATTCTTCGGCGCTCAACTCAGGCACAGTAAGCAATCGATCCAGCCCAGGATTTCCGACATTGTGAACGCGGAACGGTTGCTCACCAAGCCGTATTATTCTGTCTGCGCTTTCCTGGTTGGTTGTGAAGTGCAGATGCGCAAGTTTCGTAACCGCATGCCTGACTTGGTCATCCACATTACCAATTACCCGATCGCCGCCGCCAATATGAGCGACCGGGATATTCATGTAGGCTCCAACCAATGCCGTAGTGATCGACTCTTCACGGTCACCCAATACGAGAAGCCAATCAGGATTAATGCGCGACGCTGTTTGCACAAGACCTTGTAATTGAATACCCAGCCCTTTTACACGCGCCGAGCCTTGATCACTATTGAGCAAACTCTCAATTTCGTCAGCTATGATGAAACCATCTTTACGTACTTCGTCGACCGTGTGCCCATAAGCATCAGATAGATGTGCTCCAGTGACTGCTAATTGCAAGTCCAGATCAGAGCGCTCACTAATTGCTCTGAACACGGAAGACATAATGTCATATTCAGAACGAATCCCCGTTACGGCTAAAATTTTCTTTTTCATGATTACTTCGAGCGCTAGACAATTGGCATCATAAGTCTTACTCGCGCAAACTCGTACCCACAGTTTTCAGCAAAAGCCGCATCAACATCTCTATCTCCGAAGTAGATCACATTACAAGGAAGTATTTCAGAATCATTGAGAACATTTACGCAAGAACTCATGCGTGCGTCAGGCTTATAAATGCTCCCATCAAAACAACCGGAAATAGAAATATTTCCATGATCAATCCAGTGCGCTAAACCCAACGCATCCACTTTGGCTCGCTGGAGTTTCTCCCCTCCATCCGTCACAAGAAAAAGCGGGAAACGTGCGCCCATCCAATCTAGCATCTTTTCCACGCGGGCCGGCAGGCGCAACTGCGGGTGGAAGTTCCGGAATTCCGATAAGCACTCGGCAATAACCTGCGATTTTTCCCCAGCAGGTACATGAGCATCGACCAGAATCTCTTCGAAAAGTCGATTGTATGAACTGCCCTTTTCCAGCCATCGCTGCAGAAGGTTGTCATACATCGCCTCGACCTCTCCTCCCGCAGCCTGAGCCAGCTTCATTGCAATGGGGCGATAGGCCTGTGCAATAAATTCATACTCATCGTATAGAGTGCCATCCAGATCAAATCCGACGGCTTGTACCGATCCCCAGTCAAGGGACTTATGCAAATACTTCGGCATAGTATCTCATCATCCTTAAGCCATATCTGACGGGTAGGGGCTCAAAGTGCTCTTGTCCGGAAATCATTGCGACCATAAGTGGCACCCAGTTTTCTGTCGCGGCAAAACCCAAAGCCATACCACCAGCGATTCGTGGGTTGACCTCAATCACAGTGATCCCACCCTCTGCATCACAAAAGCACTGAACATTGATCGGACCGCAAAATCGCGCTGCGGCACACAGGTCCTTGACGACCCGTTCGATCCCTGGATGCTTGACGACCACGCCTTGAGTGGACTTTCCATCGCGGACACCTAGACGTTTCCTCGGCACGATATAAAGGGGACGGGAACTGTTGTCGCACAACACGTCGACTGTGTATTCCTCCCCCACGGCCAGTTCCTGCGAGATACAGTCACTCATGTCCACGGGCTCATGTGCCAAGTGGACCCCCTTGCCGCCGCGTCCCCAGCGGGGCTTCACCAGCGGGAACTCTTGCTGCAGACTTGTTAAGGGAGTGGGTATGCCATGGGCGACAAAAAACTCGAAGGCCTTCCACTTGTCGACAAAGACACCAACCACATCGGGCGGTGATAGGAGAACCTGTGTGGCATCCCCACCGTTTATGGTATAGAGCCCCTGAGCCCAACCCAGTAGAGTCTCATCAAAAGACGGGATCACCAGATCGATACGCGCATCAGCCA
>Ga0255782_10004270_pt1 | contig 10399 bp, 6 predicted proteins | sample 101ome_26_FD_179980 | JGI IMG/M metagenome (GOLD analysis project Ga0255782, IMG submission 179980) | Coastal salt marsh microbial communities from the Groves Creek Marsh, Skidaway Island, Georgia - 101408AT metaG (version 2) | ecosystem: Environmental > Aquatic > Marine > Intertidal zone > Salt...
CAATCACCAAAAATAATTGAAGGTGCGGATGAAAGTCTAAAAGCTGATCTTGTAATTGAAGCGCTTGGCTTTGAGCCAGAAGAAATTCCTAAATTATTCAATGAACCTGAGTTGGAAATTACAAAATGGGGAACTATTAAAACTAATCTTAGAACACTTAAGACAAACATTAAAGGTGTATTTGCAGCTGGCGACATTGTACGAGGTGCATCTTTGGTTGTATGGGCAATTCGTGATGGAAGAGATGCAGCTAAAGGAATAAGTGAATATTTAAATAATATATCCTTAAAAAAAACAAAAGTAGCATAAAATGACAATTAAAAAATATTTACTGAATAAAAAAAAATTAGAGAATGCAAAAGTAAAAATTGAAGATCACGATGCTTGCGGTGTTGGTTTTGTAGCATCCATGACTGGTAAACCTAAAAGAGAAGTTGTTGAAAATGGAATTGAAGCCTTAAAAGCTGTTTGGCATAGAGGTGCTGTGGATGCTGATGGAAAGACAGGAGATGGAGCAGGAATTCATATTGAATTTAGTCGAGATTTTTTTAAAGAACAAATTAATGTAACAGGACATGATTTACGAGAGGATCAAGAATTATGTCTTGGTATGATATTTTTACCAAGATCCAATTACTCATCACAAGAAAGATGTAGAACACTTATAGAGCAAGAACTTTTAAATAATGATTTTTATATTTTTGGTTGGAGACAGGTACCCGTAAATCCTAAAGTTTTAGGCCAAAAAGCGAACGATACTAGACCTGAAATTGAACAAATTATTTTTGCATGTGAAAAAAAATATGATTTTCAAGAGCTTGAAAGAAAGCTTTTTGTAATTAGAAAAAAAATAGAAAATAATGCTTCAAAAGAACAGTTGAATGATTTTTATATTTCTTCCTTAAGTTCTAAATCAGTAATTTATAAAGGAATGTTTTTAGCGGAGAATATTGCTGATTTTTACCCAGACTTAATGGATGAAAGATTTGTATCTAGGTTTGCAATATTTCACCAAAGATTTTCAACAAACACTTTTCCTTCCTGGGAGCTTGCACAACCATTTAGAGTAATTGCTCATAATGGCGAAATCAATACCTTAAAAGGAAACGTAAATTGGATGAAAACCCATGAGGCTGGAATGGAAAGTGATTTATTTGAAAATATTGATGAAATTAAACCAATCATAAAAGCAAACAATTCAGACACAGCATCATTAGATGCAGCATTTGAGTTGTTAGTAAGAGGAGGCAGAGGCTTACCGATTGCTAAAATGATGTTGATACCTGAAGCATGGTCAAAAAAAAGTAAAATAATTTCTAAAGCACATAGAGATATGTACAATTATTTAAATTCTGTAATTGAGCCCTGGGATGGCCCAGCAGCCATCGCAGCGTTTGATGGTCGTTGGATAGTTGCAGCATCAGATAGAAATGGTTTGAGACCATTACGTTATACAATTACTAAAGACAAAATGTTATTTGCAGGATCTGAAACAGGCATGGTTCATGTATCAGAAAATAATATTCAATATAGAGGCAGAGTAGGTCCAGGTCAGATGATATCTTTAGATTTAGATAAAGGAAAATATTTTAATGATAAGAAAACTAAAGATCATTTAGCATCTAATCCAATATATAAAGAGTTCGCATCAAATCATATAGAGTTGTCTAAAAGTTTTAAAAACTTAAAGGAAAAAAATATTTATCAAGGTCAAGATTTAAGACAACGCCAGTTCTTAGCAGGTTTAAGTATTGAGGATTTAGAAATTATACTGCACCCAATGATTGAAGATGCTAAAGAAGCTGTTGGTTCTATGGGGGATGATACACCTATTGCTGTTTTATCAAGTAAGTACAGACCTTTATCGCATTTCTTTAGACAAAATTTTAGTCAAGTTACCAACCCGCCCATCGACTCTTTAAGAGAAAATAGGGTGATGTCTTTAAATACTAGGTTAGGTAACCTAGAAAATATTTTAGATGATAAATTAACAAAACGAAAAAGCTATTTATTAGAAAGTCCAGTTTTAACTAATGCTCAATTTAAAAAAATTCATGATAATTTTAAAGAAGAGTTTAAAAATATTGATTTAACTTATGATATTAATGAAAATAATAATCTAAAAAATCAGTTAGACAGAATAAGAAGTGAGGCTGAGGAATTTGTAAGAATTGGTGCAAAGCATTTAGTGATAAGTGACGAAAATATATCAAAAAAAAGAATATCCATTCCTGTAATTTTAGCTATGGGCGCATTACAGTCACATTTAACTTCTTTAGGCATTAGAAAATTTGTTTCAATTCATGTAAAATCTGCAGAGTGTTTAGATACCCATTATTTCGCAGTACTAATCGGTGCAGGTGCTACGACTGTAAATCCTTATCTAACCATAGATTCAATTTATCAAAGATTTGAAAAAGGTTTATTTAATAAACTAAGTTTTGATGATTGTGTTCAAAGATATGTCAAAGCTATCAATGATGGACTTTTAAAAATAATGTCCAAGATGGGAATATCAGTTATTAGTTCCTACAGAGGAGGACTTAATTTTCAGTCCCTAGGGCTAAGTAGATCTTTAGTGTCCGAGTATTTTCCTGGATTAGAATCTAGAATTTCAGGCATTGGTATTTTGGGTATTGAAGAGATGATCAACAAACATCACACAAATACTTTTAGAGAAAATGTAATTTCTCTTCCCATTGGAGGTATTTATAAATATCGACACGGTGGAGAGACGCATGGTTACCAAGCTAAAACTATGCATTTATTACAAAGTGCAGTTAGTAATGATTCTTTTGAAACTTATAAGAAATATTCAAAGCTAATTCATGAAATGCCACCTATACATTTAAGAGATCTGTTAGGTTTTAAATTAAAAAAGAAATCAATACCATTAGATGAGGTCGAGTCTGTCACTGAAATAAGAAAAAGGTTTGGTACAGGAAGCATGTCTATGGGCGCATTATCAAAAGAAGCTCATGAAACGCTTGCTATTGCAATGAACAGAATTGGTGGAGCATCTTGTAGTGGTGAAGGTGGGGAAGATGAAGACCGTTTTACTCCAAGAGATAATGGAGATAACGCTAATTCAAGAGTAAAACAAGTAGCCTCAGGTAGATTTGGCGTTACTGCAAAATATTTAAATCATTGTAATGAAATCGAAATTAAGATTGCTCAAGGCGCTAAACCTGGAGAGGGCGGACAATTACCAGGTTTTAAAGTTTCGAAATATATTTCAAAATTAAGACATTCAACTCCTGGAGTGACATTAGTTTCTCCACCGCCACATCATGATATTTACTCAATTGAAGATTTAGCTCAATTAATTTATGACTTAAAACAAATTAATTCTAAGGCTAGAGTTGGAGTAAAATTAGTAGCATCAACAGGTGTGGGTACCGTTGCTGCTGGTGTAGCTAAAGCAAAAGCTGATATTATATTGATCAGTGGACATAATGGCGGATCTGGAGCAACACCTCAAACAAGTGTTAAATACGTTGGCTTACCTTGGGAAATGGGTCTTACAGAAACAAACCAAATACTAACAATGAATAATTTAAGGCATAAAGTTGTTTTAAGGACTGATGGAAGTATTAAAACTGGAAGAGATGTCGTTATGGCAGCTATGATGGGAGCTGATGAATTTGGGATTGCCACAACCAGCTTAATTGCTATGGGATGTATTATGGTAAGACAGTGTCATTCAGATACATGTCCTGTAGGAATTTGTACACAGAGAGATGATTTAAGAGCAAAATTTGTTGGAACGCCTGAAAAAGTAGTAAACTTGTTTACGTTTGTAGCTGAAGAGGTAAGAGAAATTCTAGCTGAATTAGGATTTAAATCTTTAAATGAGGTAATAGGCAGAACAGATTTATTAACTCAAATATCTAAAGGTTCGTCAAATTTAGATGATTTAGATTTTAATCCATTATTAGTTCAAGCAGATCCCGGTGACAATCCTAGATATTGTAAAGATAAAATTAGAAATGAAGTACCAAATACTTTAGATGAAAAAATAATTAAAGACGTTATGCCATTGATTGAAAGTGGGCAAAATGCAGAATTAAGTTATAATATTAAAAATACCGATAGAACTGTTGGAGCTAGATTAGCCTCAACTTTAATCAAAAATTTTACAAACAAAAATTTTAATGAAAATCAAATAAATATTAAACTTAGGGGATCTGCAGGGCAGTCACTTGGGGCGTTTATAATAAAAGGTATTAATATTGAAGTGATTGGAGACTGTAATGATTATGTTGGAAAAGGCTTATCTGGGGGAACAATAATTGTTAGACCTGCAAGAGCTACTGAAATAGAATCTGAAAAAAATACGATAATAGGTAATACAGTTCTTTATGGCGCAACTAGTGGAAAATTATATGCAGCTGGTCAAGCTGGTGAAAGGTTTGCAGTTAGAAATTCTGGAGCAACTTCTGTTGTTGAAGGGTGTGGAACAAATGGATGCGAATATATGACCGGTGGTACCGCAGTATTTTTAGGAGAGGTTGGAGATAACTTTGCGGCAGGAATGACAGGCGGTATGGCATTTGTATTTGATCCAGAGTCTAAACTGGAAAACTTAATTAATCCAAATAGTGTTACTTGGAATAAAATTGAAACTGAATATTGGAAAAAATATTTGAAAAATTTGGTTACAGATCATGCAAAACTTACAAAATCAAAATATTCCCAAAAAATGCTATATGAATGGGATGTAAACTTGAATCATTTTGTTCAGGTATGTCCATTGGAAATGTTAGATAAATTAGATCAACCAGTCACAAATAATATGGTCGAAAAGCAAGCAGTTTAATTTTTTATACCAGCCATTAATTTTAACTCATTACCAATTCTGCTTAAATCTTTTTTAGAAGACAGACTGTGATCTCCATCACTTTGAATCATAATTATACTATTTTTTGAAAGTAAAGTTTTAGATAATAAGTATGAATATTTTAAAGGTACCACACAATCTTTCAAACCATGAAAAAAACGTAATGGAAAATTACAATTCTTTTTTTTCCCAAGTATTAAATGTTTTTTCCCACCTTTTATTAATGTCTTGCTTATTGGGTAAAAACCTCCATATTCATTCTTGAGTTTATAAATTTTTCCTGAATTTATAATTTTTTTAACTTTACTGGAAAACTGATCCCACATTAATTTTTTTGTAAAATCAGGTGCTGAAGAAATTCCAATGTATCCTATTATATTTTTAATTTTCCACACAAGTCTTGCTGCAATCCATCCGCCGCAAGAGGACCCTACAAGAATAATTTTTTTATTTTTTAATTTTACTTTATATATTTCATATGCTTCATTTACCCAGTCGTCTATACCACGAGCTTCAAAGAGGCCGGATGATTTTCCATGACCAGAGTAATCAAAAGCTAAAAAGTTAATATTATTTTTTTTACATAAAGATCTTAAATATTTAATCTTTTTTCCTGAAATATCTGACATGAGGCCATGAAGAAAAAAAATCGCAATTTTGCTTTTGCTTTTCACTTCATTGTAATGAAGTAATTGTTTACTGTTACTTAAAAAATAATTTTTTTTGTTTTTCATCTAAATAAATATATAGTTATTAAATCTTTATAATGAGTGCAAATATTAGATTACTTCAGATTATTCCAAACATGGATATTGGTGGAGCAGAAACTGGCTGTTTGCATGTTGCCGAACACATTGCTCAAGAAGGTGGTTTTTCTGCAATTATGACAAGCGGCGGTCAACTATTAGAGTTAATTGATGATAAAAAAATTAAAGTATTCAGATGGCCAATAAATAAAAATATTTTTTTTATTTTTCTTAATATTTTTTATATTTTTTTAAAAATCAAATTAAATAAAATTAATATTGTTCATGCTAGAAGCAGAGCTCCAGCATGGTCAGCATTCTTTGCCTCTAAACTGGCAAGAGTAAAACTCGTTACAACTTTTCATGGAACATATAATTTTAAAACTAGAATTAAAAAATTTTACAATTCAGTTATGGTTAAATCAGATCATGTTATAGCTGGATCAGATTTTATCTTAAACCACATTCATTCTAATTATGATATTAAAGCTAAATCTACTGTAGTAAAAAGAGGAATTGATGAAAAATATTTTTCTAGAAAAAATGTAAGCGATCAAGAAATTCAAAAATTAAAAGACTCAATGAATATTCACGATAAGAAATTTATAATTTTATTTCCAGGCAGGCTTACTTTTTGGAAAGGACAAAAGTTATTTATAGAGTCTTTAAATATTTTAAATCAAAAAAAACTTTTAGAAAATGTTTACGCGTTTATAATTGGCGGTCATCAAGGAAGAATAAATTATAAAGAAGAGCTGATTCAAATGATAAAAAATTACAAATTAGAAAATAAATTGATGATTGGACATAGCTTAAGTAAAATGCCAGTTGCATATTCAATTGCTAATTTAGTTGTATCATGTTCAACAGAACCAGAGTCGTTTGGTCGAATAAGCGTGGAGGCTCAGTCAATGGAAAAACCTGTATTGGCCAGTGATATAGGAGGATCATTAGAAACTGTTATAAATAATAAAACTGGATGGTTATTTAAAAATAATGACATACATGATTTATCAGAAAAAATTAAAATGATCATTAAAACCGAGCAGAATATACTTAATTTAATTGGTCGACAGGGTAGAAAAAATGTTAAAGAAAACTATACCAGAGAATTAATGGTATCAAGAACACTGGAAATCTACAGATCATTAGTTTAATAATCTTATAATAGTATGGTATCAATTACTCTTCCTGATGGAAATATAAAGAAGTACAAGTCTTCAGTTACAGGAGCACAAATAGCAAAAGATATCGCTCCATCATTGTTAAAAAAAGCATTAGCAATTGAAGTAGACGGTGAGCATATCGATTTAGATGCGGAAATTAAAAAAGATTCAAGTGTTAAAATTATAACCATGGATGATGACTATGCTCTTGAATTAATCCGGCATGACTCTGCTCATTGTATGGCTATGGCAGTGCAAGAACTTTTTCCTGGAACACAAGTCACAATTGGTCCAGTAATTGAAAATGGATTTTATTATGATTTTGCTAGAGATGAGCCGTTTAGTGAGTCAGATTTAGAAAAAATTGAAAAAAAAATGAAAGAAATAATTGATCAGGATCCCGCAACAACTCGTGAAGTTTGGGATAGGAAAAAAGCAATAAGTCATTTTAAAAAAATTGGAGAAAATTATAAAGCAGAAATAATAGAAAGTATTCCTGAAGGTGAAGAGTTGTCAATTTATTTTCATGGAAACTGGCATGACCTATGTAGAGGTCCTCATTTACCAAGTCTTGGAAAAATTGGAAAAGCATTCAAATTAATGAAAGTAGCCGGAGCATATTGGAGAGGAGATTCTAATAATAAAATGCTTCAAAGGATTTATGGAACGTGTTGGAAAACAAAAAAAGATTTAGATGATTATCTAAATCGAATTGAAGAAGCTGAAAAAAGGGATCACAGAAAGCTTGGTAAGGCTTTAGATTTGTTTCATTTTCAAGAAGAAAGTCCAGGAGCTGTTTTTTGGCATCAGAAAGGATGGAGTCTATTTCAATCACTGGTTCAATTCATGAGAGACAAACAAACTGAGGCCGGGTATTTGGAGGTAAATACACCTGAAATGTTAGATAAAACATTGTGGGAGAAATCTGGGCATTGGGAGAAGTTTCAAGAATACATGTATACAACCAGCGTAGATGAAAAAACTTTTGCAATTAAACCCATGAACTGCCCAGGTCATGTTCAAGTATTTAACCAAGGTCTAAAAAGTTATAAAGATTTACCACTTAAAATTTCTGAATTCGGAAAAGTTCATCGTTACGAGCCTTCAGGTGCATTACATGGTTTAATGAGAGTTCGAGCGTTTACGCAAGATGATGCTCACATTTTTTGTACTGAAGAACAAATTACAGAAGAGTCTTTAAAGGTTACTAATTTAATTTTGGACATTTACAATTCTTTCGGTTTTAAAAATGTTAAATTAAAATTCTCTGATCGTCCTGAGAAAAGAGTGGGTGATGATGAAATTTGGGATAAAAGTGAAAAAGCTTTGCTAGATGCAATTAAAGAAAGTGGTTTAAGTTATCAAATAAATAAAGGAGAAGGTGCTTTTTATGGACCTAAAATAGAATTTGTTTTAATTGATGCTATTGGACGTGACTGGCAATGCGGTACCTTACAAGTTGATTTTAACCTACCCAGTAGATTAGGCGCATCTTATGTTGCAAATGATGGAACAAAAAAAATCCCAGTAATGTTACACAGAGCAATGTTTGGTTCTTTGGAGAGATTTATAGGTATTTTAATTGAACATCATGCTGGAAAACTTCCGTTTTGGTTATCACCAGATCAAATTGCTGTTTTGCCTATTAGTAGTGAACAAAATGATTATGCAACAAAAGTAAAGATGTTACTTGAAAAAAAAGGATTAAGGACTATTATTGATTCAAGAAATGAAAAAATTAATTATAAAATTCGTGAACATTCTGTTTCGAAAATTCCAATTTTAATGATTTGCGGCGCTAAAGAAGTTCAAAACAATTCTGTTACTATTCGTAGACTTGGGCAACAAGAACAACAAACTATAAATCTTGATGAGGCTATAAAAAAGCTGTTATTAGAGTCTTCAAATCCTAATATTTAATGTTTCAATTCGTACTTCCTAATTAATGAAAGGTCCAAGAGTTAACAATAAGATACGTGCAACCGAAGTCCAATTAATTACGCATGATGGTGATAATATTGGAGTCGTTCCAATTGGCGAGGCCTTAGATCGTGCAAGAGAAGTCGGATTAGATTTAATTGAAGTAGCTCCCAATGTTAAACCTCCAGTTTGTAAAATAATTGATTATGGAAAGTATAAATATGAAATTCAAAAAAAAGCTAGTCAGGCGAAGAAGAAACAAAAGGTTATTACTTTAAAAGAGCTTAAGATGAGACCGAGTACTGATAAACATGATTATGATTTTAAAATGAAAAATGCAAAAAAATTTATTTCGAAAGGTGATAAAGTGAAATTTACGATTAGATTTAAAGGAAGAGAAATGGATTATATGAAAGCGGCATATGATTTAATTGATAAGATAATTGAAGATACCAAAGATATTTCAAAAGTTGAGCAACAAGCTAAACTTGAGGGTAGACAAATGACCCTGATAATCCAGCCAAATTAACTAATTATTGTTATTGTCATTATACCTTTTTTTAGTATAACCACCCTCGATATGCCAAAGTTAAAGACAAAAAGTTCAGCAAAAAAAAGATTTAAAATTACTGCCAAGGGAAAAGTCAAATCAGCTCAAGCTGGTAAAAGACATGGAATGATCAAAAGAACAAATTCTCAAATTAGAAAACTAAGAGGTACTACAACATTATCAAAACAGGACGCTAAGATTATCAAATCTTATATGCCAAATAGTTTAAGAGGTTAGATATGGCACGAGTAAAAAGAGGTAAAACAAGTAAAGCAAAACATAAAAAAGTCTTAAAAGCTGCTAAAGGTTATTGGGGCAGAAGAAAAAATACTATTCGAGTCGCTAAGCAAGCAGTTGAAAAGGCAATGCAATATGCTTATCGTGATAGAAGAAGAAATAAAAGAAATTTCAGATCTTTATGGATCCAAAGGATCAATGCTGGAGTTAGAGCAGAAGGCTTAACTTACTCAAAATTTATTAATGGGCTAGCGAAATCTAAAATAAGTATTGATAGAAAAGTGTTAGCAGATATTGCCTATAATAACCCTGAGACTTTTAAATCTATTGTAAAAAAGGTACAATCGCATTTAAATTAAAATTTAAATGTTAGATCTAAAAAACTTATCTACAGAGATAAATTCAAAACTTCAACAAGTTAAGGATCGAGAAACTTTAGAGTCTTTAAAAACTTTTTATCTAGGAAAAAAAGGTATTATTACTGAGGCCTTTAAGAGTATGGGAAAAATTGATGTAGATCAGAGAAAGAATTTTGCATCAGAATTAAATATTATAAAATCAAATTTACTTGATCAAATTAATGCACATCAATCTAAAATTGAACTTAAAGAAATAGAGGAGAAATTAAATTCTGAAGAAATTGATGTTACACTTCCGACAAAAGAAATTAAAAAGGGAAAAATTCATCCCGTATCACAAGTGATTGATGAGTTGACATGTATTTTTGCTGAAATTGGATTTTCTGTTGCAGAAGGACCTGATATTGAAAATGAATTTAATAATTTTACTGCACTCAATACTCCCGAACATCACCCTGCTAGAGATATGCATGATACTTTTTATTTAGATGAAAATAAAAAAACTTTGTTAAGAACTCATACATCACCTGTTCAGATCCGCACTATGTTAAATAATAAACCACCTATAAAAATTATTGCAC
>Ga0255782_10004274_pt1 | contig 10395 bp, 8 predicted proteins | sample 101ome_26_FD_179980 | JGI IMG/M metagenome (GOLD analysis project Ga0255782, IMG submission 179980) | Coastal salt marsh microbial communities from the Groves Creek Marsh, Skidaway Island, Georgia - 101408AT metaG (version 2) | ecosystem: Environmental > Aquatic > Marine > Intertidal zone > Salt...
TTCGCATGATGGGCGGCCAACAGGGCTTGATGAACATGATGAAACAAATGGAAGGCATGGATCCACGACAGATGCAATCCATGATGAAGGGGATGATGTGATGATCGCGCGCGCGCGCACACACACGCGCATCTCTTCATTATATTAGCGTTCTCCCACCGAATTGTTTTTGTGAAATGAAAATTTAGACAAAAGTGTACACCAAACGCGCAGCCAGCCCCCTTCACAACACGAAGCATGCTTCAACGACGCGCGAGTCGTCTATTCCTCCTCAACCGCGGCGCTCGCGCGCCGATCGCGCGTGCAATCACCAGAGCGTCCTCCGACGATGCGCACGCGGCGCCGTTCCCGGCGGTGACGGATGTGAAAACACCGAGCGAACTCGACGCCATGGTTCCGAAGAGTCACTCGCAAGCGATAATCTTTGACTTTTATGCCGATTGGTGCGGACCGTGTAAAACGCTGACGCCAATGTTGGAGCGCGCGGTGGAAAAAGTCTGGCCGAAAGCGGCGTTGGTGAAACTGAACACGGATTCCCCGGCGTTGGCGCCGGTGGTGGAACAGTTGAGAATCTCTTCGTTGCCGACGGTGATGGGCATGGTGGGCGGGAAGTTTGTGGATCAGTTTAAAGGGGCGATTCCCGAGGCTGAGGTGGAGAAATTCGTCGCGCGGTTGGTGAGTGGACTTGAGGAAACGACGGCGGTGGGTGAGGGTTCGACTGGCGACGGTTCGGCGGCGGCGGATTACGGCGTGGGTTTAGATGCGGCGACGGCGGCTGTTTTCGGAGGCGTGGGAACGTTGGAAGAATCGGTGAGAACGCACGTCGCCACCGTGCTCACGGGCGTGTTGAACGCGCGCGAGACTGGACCAGAGATGAAATGCCGCGCGTTTGCGGCGAGTGCAATGTTGGCGCTTCGATCTGATCCGATGGACGTCGCGGGCGCTGAGGAGCTCCTGGCCGCCGGAAAAAAATTGGTCGACGGGTTCACGGAACCGAAGGAGATGGCTATGGTGGAGGCGCGTTTGGAGTTGTCTCGCGATGTCGCGATCGGTGACGATTTGGAGGCGCGCAAGGCTGCGCACGAGGCGGAGCCGAAGAACTTCGAGAATCTGCGAGCATTGGCGTTGGCGTTGTACGCCGCCGGCGACTCAGAAGGGGCGTGCGAGACGGCGCTCAAGAGCGTGAAGCCGTCGTTCGGGTCGCAAGATGTCAGAGAGGAGGGTAAGAAGTTAGTAGTTAGACTCATCGACGCCGTCGGCTCTGGGACTCCCTTGGCTGAGGCTACGCGCAAGCGTTTAAGCAATCTTTGGTTTTTGTGATTTTTTAATGAAGAATGAAATTGTTTACAACGATAGAATTTTACATGACGGTCAACAGCGGTCGGCCCGGCATGGACGTGCGGCGGAACCGACGTGTCATCGGGCCTTCTTTTAACCACGCGTCTACGCGTGTCTCTATGCGCTTTCGTGCGTCGACGACTGCCTCGGTATCGGTGTCCTTTGGTGGGTGCGTCCACGAGTGATGCGAAGCGCCCGGGACGACAAACGCTGGCTCCCACTTTGGCGCAAAGCCGTCGGAAACGAAGCTGTTGGCAATCCATGGATCTACGCTTCCCGAAGGGAAAAGAATGCGAGTACCACCGGGCGCGTCGCTACCGTAGCGAATGTTCGAGCGCTGTACTGATTGCGCGACAGTCTCCGCGGAGATGCCGAATACTTCGCCGCAAATCCAAAAATAAGACTCCAGCGGCATCGTCGGTGGGTCCAGCTTGAACGGGCACCGACTGTCCTTTTCGCACGTTTGGAAAAATGCAAACTCAGTGCACGTCTGCCAGGTCCACTGACGCTCTCCTTCGCCCAAAGGATTGGGCACGGTGCTCTCAAGCTCGCGCATGTACTCTGCGCCATCTAGTGTGATGCACGCGCCTTGAAAGACGTTAGAAACGTGCTTGGCGAGCGCATCGAGCTTGTTTTCGTTCGATGTCATCGTTTTACACGCCTTTGCAATGTTGAAACAGTTAGGATCGTCCTCGCCGCACGAGGGATCGTTGTTTTGCGCTGGGAACATGGCGCGAAGCACTTCTCCGAAACCGTCGCGACCGCCGAACTCGTCGAGCGCCTTGTCTCCGCACAGGTTAAACTTTGTCTCGAGACTGCGTCGACCAGACTTGGTTCGCAAAAGATTACTGAGATCCACGCTGAACGCCTGCGAGACGGCTTCATAGCACTCGTCGCTACCGCCAATGTCCGTTTCGCGTAGCGCGTCTCCGACGACATCGTAATACCCGCGCATATCCACTTCCGCGCGCACCGGCGCTGAGCTCGCGACGGCGGCGTGAATCAGATGCGGGTACTTGACTCTCGACCACGCGGTGAGCATTCCAGGATAAGATCCTCCAAAGGTGACGACTTTACTGTACTCTGCTGAGGAGTCGTCGCTGCGAGGCGTCGGTGTCAGCTTGTGCTCCGCCGCGACGAACGCCACAAACCCGGCGAGATCTTCCAGCGCCTGCGCGCTGCTCAGATACTTCAAACTCGCTACGCTCAAGTCCCCCGTCGGCTGACTCGCACCGTAAAACCTATGCTCCAGAGCGACTACCAACGCTGAGTGCTTTCGAGCGAGATCAATCATCACCGAGCAGTGCACGTCTCCATCCACGACGACATTCGGAGTCAACGCCGGACCCTCCCCGCCGACGCACACGAAAATCGGCGTCGTCTTTGACCCTTCCCGCACGTACGCGTCGTTCAGAAAATACCTCTGCATCCAAACCCGCGAATCCGCGCCGTCAAAGTGATCCAACTTTTGAGCAAACCAACGCTCCTTTGAATCCGAATCCGTCGCCGCATCCTCCTTCACGACGAACGCGCGCCCGCGACGCGTCATCCGCAACCGTTCGCGCACGATCTCGTCCCGCAAACCCGCGACGCGTCTCCTCCCGATCGGTTCCATCGCCGCCGTCGTTTCCGTCGTCATCAGCGCGCACGCTACCCAGACCGAAACCAGAGTCAACGAACGCCACGTCAGCCATTTCACGCTCGACGACATCGCGCGCGCTCGTCCGTTCGCTCGTCCGTTCGCGTCGTCGATCCGAGGATCGAAACCCGTCGTCTCCCGACGGTCTCGAGCGCGCGTGGACGACGCGAACTGACGGATGCGTCCAAAATTGTAATTTTCAAAAGCTTCAACGACCGACGACGACGCCAAAAAGCGTTACAACAATGTGCGTTACGAATCGATTGATTGATTGCATTCACGGGGTTGGAGCGCGCGCACGTCGCGTCATTCGAACGATGGCGCCGCGTGGGAAAACGACGAGAGAAAATGACGCCGTCGACGCGGACGGGGAGCGACCGACGATGGAGACGTTGACGAACACGCCGTGGCGAAGGGTGTGGCCACCGGTGATGGATGCGTTTTTAACGCGAGAGTATCAGAGGACGACGACGATGGAACGAAAGGATTACGAGATGGATGACGACGGCGGAGACGGTGACGGTGATTCTTCTTGTTCGATGACGTCGGTGACGCGAATGCCTTGGGATGACGATGAGGCGGTGGAGATTCGAAGGTTGAGACGGGTGATGATGCAGGCGGAGCGCGGGATGAACATGGATGAGGAGCAGTACACGCCTGGGGAAGGGAGCGCGTGGACGCGCCAGAAGTTTACTTTTGAAAACGCAGAGAATGGGGGCAAGGTGAAAGATGAGGATCCGACGTCCGAGGCGGCGAGAGAGCTGAGGTGTGTGAATAAAATCATGGATATGCTCGAGAAGGATTTACACGCGTGTTTGCCGGCGTTGCGAATGTTTCGGAGAATGGATAAAAACATAGACGCGTTTGAGGCGTTCGTGGACGACATGGAACGGAGATTTGAAGCGGGAACGCTCCCGACTCGCGATATTCTCGGTGAAAAGTTGTTGTTTCGGTGGAGAGTGTGCGTGTTGAGCGGGTTCGTGGCGTTCACAGCCATCTTTGTGGGTATCGCTCGGGCCATCGTTGGGTTCGTTTCTTCTCGTTTGTAATGACAATTTTAATCTGTGAGGTTGATGTACTGGTTTTATCTATCCTTTGTGTGCCTTTGAAATGATCTCGTAGAGGTTCGGAGACAACTTTTGAGCCAGCAAGCGCTCGAGTTGACCCTTGATTAAACCTTGGCGTTTTTCATCGTACAAGCGCCACTTTGTGAAAGGGGCAGCCATTCTCGAAGAGGCTTGCGGGTTGATGGCATCCGTCGAGAGCAAGACGTCGGCGACGAACTCGTAGCCGCTACCGTCAGCCGCGTGGAAGCCCTCGACGTTACCCCCGGCGAAACCACCGATGAGAGAGTAAAATTTGTTCGGGTTCTTTGCGTCGTAAACTTCGGTCGCCATCAATTCCTTCATCTCCGTGACGGCGTCCGATCCACCCTTTCCGGCTTCGCCGGCAACCATTCGGAGCCATGTGCAACTCACGTTATTATCATCCTTCCACTTTTGCAAAAAGTCGTCGAACGCATCCTTTTTCGCGGTAGCATAGTCCTTGTGTCCACAGAGTCCTGAGAGCGCAGAGACGGTGTCCGTCATGTTCTTCGCATTCTTGTACGCAGACAACATGGACGCCGAAACGTCGTCGCCGCCAATGGTTCCTAGCATTCGAAGGGCGTAACCTCGGAGAGCACGTCTGGAGACTTGCGGTCCGTCGACATCGTACTTGAGACCGTCCGCTTCCTTGTCGCACACGGCCACCGCGGCTTCGAGATCGGAGCGAGCTTCGCGCGCGAACGCACGAGCAAAAGCCTTGCATACTCTGTACGTGTTCACCGGGTTGACACCGGGTGCGAGATCCTGGATCAACTGGGAAGTACCCGGGAAGCTGAGAGCCTCTTCGACCCAAGCGCGATCAAGCTTGTTCGCCGCCGCATCCTTGATGATGCCTTGGCAAGCAGCCGAATACTTGGCCCAAGATGGATCAGACGTCACGTCCACGTCCTCAATCGCGAGTGATTCGTCGTCGTTGTGCTTCTTGCACAGACGAATCAAGATGCTCGTGGCAATCTTCTGAGCCGCCTCCCAACGGTTGAACTCATCGCTGTCGTTCGCCAACAAGAACAAGAGTTCGTCCGTCGTGAGTTCTGGGGTGATGGTGAGCTTCACCGGCGCAGAGAAGCCCCGCAAAATACTCGGCACCGGCTTGGAAGTAATGTTCGTGAACGTAAACGTCTGCTTGAATTCAGTCAATCTGCACACTGCCGTCGTCTTGGATTCATCGAGAGTCGCCTCTGAGTCTCCCTCGCACTTGATCTCGCCGTCCAATACCATATCCTTGCCATCCTCGCCGATGAGGCCGACGGACACCGGAATGAGTTGCGGAAGCTTGCCTTCGGCGGCACCCTTCACGTCGTTCGTCTGGGGCAAGGTTTGAGTGAGGGTCAAAGAGTACGTCTTGGCGGATTCATCGTACACGCCTTCCGCGTTCAAGGCTGGCGTTCCCGCTTGAGAGTACCAGCGCTTGAGCTTCTCGATGTTTGTCGAGTTGGCGTCGGACATTGCCTGGAAGAAATCTTCAGTCGTGACCGCTTGGCCGTCGTGGCGTTCGAAGTACAAGTCCATGCCCTTGCGGAAGCCCTCCTTGCCGAGAAGCGTGTGGTACATGCGAATGAGTTCTGAACCCTTTTCGTAGACGGTGAGGGTGTAGAAGTTGTCAATCTTCTGGTACGCCTCTGGTCGAACCGGGTGCGCAAGCGGCGACGCATCTTCCGCAAACTGCGCCGCGCGCAGGTATCTGACATCAGCGATGCGCTTGACTGCACGCGAGTGCAAGTCAGACGTAAACTCGTGGTCACGGAACACGGTCAAACCTTCCTTGAGCGAAAGTTGAAACCAGTCGCGGCAAGTGACTCTGTTGCCAGTGTAGTTGTGGAAGTACTCGTGACCAATCACCCCTTCGATGCGCTCGAAAGTTGCATCAGTCGCACTTTCTTCCGACGCCAAGACGAGTCGAGAGTTGAAAATGTTTAACGATTTGTTCTCCATGGCGCCCATGTTGAAATCGTCGACGGCAACAATATTGAACAAGTCCAAATCATACTCGAGTCCGAATCTTTCTTCGTCCCATTTCATGGCACGCTTGAGACTCGCCATCGCAAAGTCGCATCGATCGATGTTCTTGTGTTGCGCGTAAATCTTAAGCGCAACATTGCGTCCACTCATCGTCTTAAAAGTATCCTCAACCACGGCGAGATCACCAGCGACGAGGGCAAACAAGTAGCACGGCTTGCGCCACGGATCATTCCAAGTTGCCGAGTGCAAGTTTCCTTCCAACTCTTCGCTCTTAACGAGGTTACCGTTCGAAAGAAGCACCGGATACTTGGTCTTATCCGCAGTCATCTTCGTCGTGAAGATGGACATGACGTCCGGGCGATCCGGGTAAAACGTGATGGATCTGAAACCTTCCGCTTCGCACTGCGTGCAAAACGTTCCGGAACTCTTGTACAATCCGCTCAACTCCGTGTTATCCTGCGGCTTGAACTTCGTCACGACCTCGAGCGTAAAACTCGCATCCGGAAGACCCGACACCGTCATCAGCGTATCGTCTCCATCCTCTTCAATCTTGTATCGATCCTCCCCCAAGGTTTCTCCGTCCACGCAAACGCTCAAGAGCTCGCAAAAAGGCATCTTCCCATTCAGCTTCAACCCGTCCGCTTGGGACAAGCTCGCGATCGGCGTCACCTTTGACGTCGCTTTCACCGTTGCGTATTCATCATCCAACGCGAAATCGAGCGAAACCTACCGTTACGCGGGCGTTTACGCGTCAGTCGTCGTCGTCATTCTAAAAATAATCAATTCATTCGTGATGCTTCTCATCAGATCCTCAGTCGTCACGCCGCGTCGCGTTTCGTTTCGCGTTTCGTTCTCGCGCACCTCGTCAAACGTGAATGGATACGGGGCGTAATCGGCGAGTCGAATCTCTCTCGGCGCGTCCGTCATCGTCGGTGGATGGTCTCGTTCGACGGGGTGATGTGTGAGGGAGCGCGAGCGGGCGCTTGGACAGACAGTTGAAATTTTGGCAGGCGTAGAGTTACAACTAGATGGAAGCGCGCGAGACTCGACGCTTCAGTCAAGCGGCGGCGGCGCGGCATAAATCGATGATGGTTCGAGAGCTAAAGTGCGAGAAAGTCGCCTCGTGCGACGCGCCGTTGACGGCGGATGCGTTCGATTTCGCTCGCACCGAGTCGGCGTGGAGCGACGCTTCGGCTATGATTTTCGGTCGCGCGCCACGTTCAGTGCACGCCAGGCTCCCAGCGGCGCTCGCCAGACACATGGCGGTGACGCAATCATCACCTTTCGCCATCGAAGCGACGAGAGCGCCGACAAAGGCGTCGCCGGCGCCTACGGTATCGACGACGACGCGTCCACTTTCCATTTCGAGCGCCGCCACGCGTAGCTCACCGAATTGCGCCGAACCAGGCGCGATGAGCGTCGCCCCCGCCGCACCTCGCGTCACCACACCGACGCATCGATCGAATATCGTCCGCCCGCCTCCTTCGCGTTGGAACGCCGCGACAAGACTGTCTCTCTCCGTCTCGTTGACCACCAAGACGTCGCACGCCTCCACCAGCTCCACGCAAATCTCCGTCGCCGGCGCGTAATTCAAAACCACACACACCTCCGCGTTCAGCGCCCTCGCCCTCGCGCATGCCCGCAAGTTCGCCTCCAGCGGCACCTCGCACTGCAAAAGTAACACGTCGCACCGCGGAACGCGTTGTGGATCGACGAGTGCGTTCGCTCCCGGCGCGACGACGATACAGTTCTCCCCCTTTCCATCCACAATCACCGCCGCCGATCCCGTCTGCGCCCCATCCACGCGTTCGACATCCTCCGTCGACACCCCCGCGCCCCGCAACGCGTCGATCGACCACTCATCCGACGCGTTGACGGCGCCGACGAACCGCGTCGTGCCCACGTCTTTCCCAACTGTCGCAGCCGCGCACGCCTGATTCGCCCCTTTACCCCCGGGAAGCGCTTCGTACCGCGCCGACCCGACCGTTTCCCCGGGTTTCGGAATCGTCGTCGGCGTCGTGAACACGTGGTCGACGTTTACCGAGCCAAAGACGGCGATCGTTTTCGTCATTCGTGCGTCGCGTCGCGTTGTGAGGCTCACTCTGGATGGGCACTTCTTCATTCCGCGACTGACGCCCGGTCGACACCATGGGTAAACGCGCGAGAACGACGACGACGCGGGAGAAGGAGAAAGATGAAGATGATGACGCCGTCGATGATCGTTTCGCGGCGGCGTTCGACGAGGATGACGACGGAACCGACGACGAAACGAATGCGAATGATGAACAAGTGGCGGCTGTAAAGCCGACGACGACGAAACCAAAGACGCTCGATAAGGAGGCGCTAGAACGGGTGCGAAAAGACCACGCGCGGCGAGGGGTGGTTTATCTCGGGACGATTCCGCCGTTTATGAAACCGACCAAGCTTCGGCAGTTGTTGAACGAGTACGGGGAGACGGATAGGATGTACCTCGCGCCTGAGGACCCGGCTATTCGAGCGAAGCGGAAAAAGTTTGGTGGGAACACCGGGAAGAAGTTTGTCGAGGGTTGGGTTGAGTTTCGGAATAAAAAGCATGCGAAAAAGGCGGCGGAAATGTTGCACGGCCGTCAGGTGGGTGGGAAGCGACGAAGCGCGCATTATTACGATTTGTGGAATATTCGGTACCTGCCAAAGTTTAAGTGGGATAATTTGACAGAGGAGATGGAGTATCAAAAAGCGCTGAGGGAGAAGAAGATTCAGCTCGAACTCGCAGTGGCGAAAAAGGAGAGGGACTTCTACATTGAGAAGATGGATCAGGCCAAGGCGTTGGAGGCGATGAAGGAACGAAGAGCGAAACGTCGCGCGGCGGAGGGCGCGGTGGATGACGAGACAGAGGAAGAGGCGCTGGAGCGCTACAAACGCGAAAAGGAAGCGGAGGATAAGGAGGAAAAGAAGAGAATCATGCGCACGTTCAGGCAAAAAGCGGCGACAGATCCCGACTTTGTCGATGATTCCAAAGAGCTCGCAAACTTGGATTTGCTCAAGTCCATTTTTACGTGACGCGAGACAAATGCGTCGTGGCTTCCTAGAGACCGAACGAGCGCTAGGCTCAACGAATTGTAAAAACAACAATGAAAACGATCCATCTGATGATGAAAGGTGGTCTAATTTCTAATACAATCGCTACTTGTTTGTGAGGAGTCTGATCATCCGTCGAGCACAATGCGCGCGATGACAATGTCTTTGCCTTCATCTTCAGACGCCGTCTTGTAAAGCTCCTCTATCGCACAACCTAGGCTTTTAAAGAGACGAAACACCTCACCCGTGGATGCGAACGCCTTGCCGCTCGACGCGTCCTCCGTCGAGCTCCTATCTCTGATGGAAAGTATGAGCTCTGAGACGCCGCCGCGTAAAAGCTCGACGACGGTGTTCGCAAAGGGCTCCACCAACTCCCTCAACCACACGCACTCCGCCGCGATGATGACGTCCGCCTCAACGAATGCCGGTTTCGTCGGCAGCGGATCCATCCAATCCAGCGTCGCGTGCGCGGCGCTCCCACGACCCACCAACCTCGCCCTCGGCCACGCCCTCGGCCGAGTCGTCGATGCCTCCCCCGGCGTCGCGTTTTGCAAAATATTCCTCCGAATCACATTCTCCGCCACCACCTCCACATCCGTCATCACCACATCCGCCCCCATCGCCGCGCACACCAACCCGCACTCACCCACCCCGGCACCGAGCTCGACGACCCGTTTCCCGACGACGCGTTTCCAATCGCGTTCGAGGTACTCGCTCAGCGTCGCCGCGCCTTCCCACACCCTACAAAACCCCGTCGTCGCCGCGATCGTGTACCCGGGTTCGAAAAAGTACGGATCCTGTCCCGCCTCTTCCTCATCCGATCCCGCGTCGTCGTCGTCGCCGTCCTCGCCGTCGCCTTCACTCGTCAAGTCCTTCATGGAAATTCTCAGCTCGACGCTCTCACGCGAACCGTCGCGCCCATCGCCCGCATCCTCCGTCGCGGGCGCTCTCACCGTCCTCGCGCGCTCGCGAATCCGAAATCCACACCCGCCCCACGCGTCCTCCATCCCTCTCTCGCCCGTCGCCGTCGTCGTTCTCTGTCGCGCCCGTCGCCCGCGGTCGCGCGCGCGGACCCGAAGACGCGCGCTTTTCGAGTCGACTTGGATCACCCGCGCGAGTCACGACTCAAGAAAGACCCTACCCGACGAGTCATGATTCAAGAAAAGACCCCCCTCGGACGCGCGAGGTTTTCCGATGTCCCGGTGGGACGCCGACCGCGCCGACGGGGCACACGTCGACGCCCGGCCGAGCGACCGCGTCGAGGCTCGGACGAGAGGAAACACCGCGTCGGGGCTC
>Ga0255782_10004285_pt1 | contig 10377 bp, 5 predicted proteins | sample 101ome_26_FD_179980 | JGI IMG/M metagenome (GOLD analysis project Ga0255782, IMG submission 179980) | Coastal salt marsh microbial communities from the Groves Creek Marsh, Skidaway Island, Georgia - 101408AT metaG (version 2) | ecosystem: Environmental > Aquatic > Marine > Intertidal zone > Salt...
TTTCGACGGGTATTTTGCTCGTCGGGTACGGTTTAGTCGAAGTGCCGAGAGCGTTGTATAAGAGATCGTTTTTAGACGATCGACCGACGAGGGCGTATAAAAGAGTCGCGCACGTTTCTAGGAGTTTGCAAGAAGCGCACGAAGATTTGAAGAAGGTGTGCAGAGCGGTCGCGACGACGGCGAGGGTGATGCCGAGAAGACACGAGTTGAGATGGGCGATGGAGATCATCGAGAGCGAAGTGCCAGACGCGGAAACTTTACGCGTGGAAAGTAGCAATAGCGGTAATACGAATACTAATAACTCTGGATTAGGACCATCGTCACCAATGCAAGCGGCTGGGAGTAATAGAAGAGGGTCGTACGGGGAAATGAACGCCATGGGAGTGATGATGGACGACGACGATGACGACGCGATGTTAGATTACGATTACGATTTAGAGAAAGACTTAGCGAGATTGAGAAGACGATTAAAACGGTCTTTGCGAGTGTACAGAAGGACGCGAGCGCAGTACGTGGAAGCGGTAGAGGATGCGTTCCAAGCCGAAGCGACGTATCAAACGAGCAGATCTACGCACGGAAGATTGATTAAACCTCCCTCCGCCGGCGGAGGGATAGTCTCGCAAGATTTGTTACAGAACGGATCTGCTTTACGAGACGGTGGCGGTGCGTCGTCGCCCTCGTCATCAATCAGAAGCATCAGGGACTCGATTGAAAAGTTTTACAGGTGCACGTTTGAACCGATGACGTGTAAAGTCTTGGCTTTCTCTTTCGGCTTTTTGTCATTGGCGATTATTTTAGCCGAGAGTACAATATGGACCGGAGACGCGTTAGGTGAGCACGCCACTCTCTCTTTATTCGGCGTCATCGTCGAACACAACGTGAACAACGCGTTGACTTTACACTTGGCGATTTTCGTGCCTTTATTTTACGTGTGCTTTTGCGCGTACTTATCGCTCGGTCGATTGGGGATGTTCTCGTTTTACACGTTGGTGCCGTACGGAACGGACAGTTTATCGCTGTTGTTCAACGCGTCTTTGGTGTGCAGATACTCCGCACCGTTGGCGTATAACTTTTTGGCGCTGTTGCCGGTGTTGTCTCGCCCGTCGGTGCCTCCGACGACGTTCGCGAAGAAAATGGCCGAGCACATTCCGGAAGCGGCGCAGAGATTCAACACGATCGTTCCTGGATTTTTAGCCATTTATTGCGCCCTGATTGCTTTTGATGCGTTCGATGGCATTGCCAGTTATGGATGGAAAATTTTATGTTGTTGCTGTCCCGCTCGATTACGAGGAGGCTCGAGCGGTCGAAGCAGTTTGCACCATCGAACTTCAATCGGCTCAGATGGCTTTGGCTCGAACATGATTGGCGACCAAAACGCGTTTCACTTCGCATCCGCTAAAGACGAAGAAATGGAAGATGATAGTCTCGGAAGATCCATAGTCGATCGTGAACGCGCGGAGATTATCGAAGGTGGTCGATTGGGGTGCGCCAGTCCGGAATATTACTTCGACGAACCGTCGCCGAGCAACGCGAGAGCGCGAGGAAGTAAAAATTTCTCCTCTTTCACCAGAAACTTGGAAGAAGAACAGATCAGCATCGACGACGACGAGGACAGATTAGGAGGTGGTGCAGGCGGAAGAAACTTAGAGAGCGTCAATTTGCTCTCGGGAACTGGCGTGGGATCATCGTCTTCTCCGTCTTCGAACCGAGACGAGCGATGGGCTCAATCCAAGGAAAGATTGAAACAAGCCACTGCGCGCGCCGCCGCGGCAAATAGCAGCAGAGAACCCGGAGCAAAACAAACCGCACACTTAGATTCAATGTTCTCCGGATTACGACCACCAGCAGCTTCCAAGCGATAACAAGATAGTTTTTAAGCATTGATATAAATAATAATACACGCGATAATGTACATTCTCTAAAAACATTCTATTCTATCTTTGCGAGCGCTACCCCGTCCACGTAAATCTTCCCGTCATCCTCCGCGCACCTCGCGATCGTCTCAAACTCCACAATCTTCCCACCTCTCGTCTCCCTAATTTTCCTCACCGTCGCCGTCACTCTTCCGTCCACCTCGCACTCGCTCCGAAACTTTGCCGTCTGCGAGAGGTATTTCGCTCCAGGAAACGTGCTTCCAACTAACGCCGGGAACATGGAGAGCAACAGCGCGCCGTGCACGATCTTCTTCTCCTCTTTTTTGGCACCATCGTCTAAATGAATCGGATTCGAATCCCCGGTTATCTTCGCGAACGCGTTCACGTCTTCTCGCGTGAACCGGCGCGTCTTTGAGAGCACGAGTTCGTTAGTATCTATTTTGTCTATTTTGTCTTTGGGAGGAGGAGGAGGAGGGGTAAAATTGGTTTTGAATCTCCTACCACGGCGATAGGAATAATAATCATCGAAAAATACGCGAAGACGCGTGGTGTTCTTCGTCGCGTCGAGCAGCGATTCCATCGAGCGAGCGAGAAGACGACGCGCTTCGCGGTGCCTTCCTCTCATCTTCGTTTTTTGATGTTTTTTTTTTGCTCGTTTTGGAAAAAAAAAGGCATCGACATATTTAGGGCTTCAACACTATTCACACAATTCCATTCAGTTCCTGTCTTTTCTTCTTTACAACAGCGCGCGCGCAACGTTCAGTGAAACACCACACGGTCGATATCGATCGCGTTGACACGCGTTGACAAAGATAAAGCAACACTCGCTTCTTTCAAAAATGTGCCACAACGACGTTCAAGATTTTCAACAAGATTTTTGGAAGCCGAAGATGCGAAGATCTTCAATTTATTCGTCCGCAACTTTGGCGCCCTTCAAAGTGCTGGCGGTCTCTCTCGCCGTCGTCGGTGGTGGTGGTGCCACGTTCGTTTCCGCGCTCGAACAGAAAATATCGTGCGAAGGAAAAACGGCCGCGATTACTTGTCCAGCCGGGGAGGTCATCAACGTCGTCGATGGTTTTTACGGACGCACCGAAGCCGCGCACGTGACGGGTGCACCGGTCGTCTGTCCTCACTCGGCCACGAGTAACAGGAACTGTCCGTTCTCGAAAAGCGGTCAATACGAAGCGCAAAAAGCTAAAATTGACGGCAAGTGTGAAGGCGAGAACAGTTGCAAAGTGAAAGCAAAGAACGGGTTCTTTGGAGATCCGTGTTGGGGAACTTACAAATATCTCAATATCTCGTACAACTGCGTCGATCCGAGCGCCGAGGAAGACGAGAACATCGCCGATGCCGAAGCGGAGGAGAAAGCCGCACTCGCGCAGGCAAAAGCCAACGTGGAGAGCAATAAAGAAGCCACCGTGTGCGAACACAACACGCTCAATATTCAATGCGGGACTGGTACTGTTGCTAGGATCAACAGTGCGACTTACGGTCGCTTGAAGAACGGGGTATGCGGCAGCGGGAGTAACACTACGTGTGCCGCTCGAGACGGCAAGTACTGCGGGCCCGGAAAAAATCAACAGTGCCAAGACTCTTTCGCCGTCGTTGGAAGTCAGTGCGAAGGCCAGAGCTCGTGCTCAGTCGCGGCTGCGAATGGTGTTTTTGGCGACCCGTGTGTGGGAACTTACAAGTACTTGACCGTGAACTACGACTGCGTCACTCCGAACTCAGAAGAGGCGGAAAAGGAGAAAAAAGAACAACTCCTTGATCCATTCAAAGGCCACATGATTCTGTCTACGGGTTGTTCGCCGCTTTCAAGGTTGACTTTTTCAACTGGAGAGACGTTTTCCGATCGCGTCGGGGCTAAGCTCATAACGAAGTCCATGGACCCCGATTTCAAGTGGAACAAAGGCATGGAGATGACCGAGGTGTATTGCGGAACCTTCGCCGTTGACTTCAAGCCAGCAGATGACGAGGAGTTTGGCTTCTATTTGTATGACAAGTTGGATCCAGACAACGAGTTGTCAGCCGTATCCGACATTGGATGCGAAGGTGACGCCGAGAAGTGTCCAGATGGCGATATCATCGCAGCGATGGATTCTTGCACGCGAGAGTCAATTTTTGGGAACGGCGCAAAATCGCACAACCGATATTACAAAGGCGACGAGTTCTACACGTGGGGATCCTGCGATTCTGTCTGCGCCTCAGAGCCTCCAAACTGCCCTTCTGATGTGTTCAGCAGTACCACGCTCTCGTCTCGTCTCGGCAACAGAGTCCAGACCCTTTCATCGCGCGAGTCTTCTTTCGAAGAAGAAGGAAAACTGTCGTTTTTGCGCCCGGATTCCTTGAAATACGGCGCCTTACTCTCCGCCTGCGCCGGTTTTGCCGCGCTCGCCATTCGTACGTACCGACGAGACGCCGCAACGGTAGACTCTCTCTTGACCACCGAGAAGTCCTCTTTTTCGGCGAAGACGTACAACTCCGTCGACGTCTAAATATATTCTGAAAAAACTTGGAGAAGAAGAAGAGGTGTATACCGTGACACATACCAAACGTCTCTTCTTCGCTTTTACTATTGTGTATATATTATTTGTTTGTAATCCCATTGTATATAGTAGAAAACATCATCATCATCATCAAAGCTTATTCTCTCTCTGGTGTGCGTATATTTGCTTCGAGAGCTTTTTCTATTTTCTCTCTTTTTTCTCTCTTTTTCGAGATTCAAATTTTCCAAAAACAACTCCACTCAACAACGCGACCGGGTATACAATATACAAACACAAACACACATCGCCACCAGCACTCTCCCACGCGAACGCAAGATATAAATACAAACACACACACACACACACACATACAGATAGTAATCTTCATGCGCGCGGCGCACCAACATTATTCCGATGCGAAGAAGAGGAAACGCGGCGTGAAAGAGTCGACTTTGACGCTTGCGAAGAAAAAGCGATTCTTTGTCGCGCGGAAAAACGCGGAATCGAACTTACATCCTCATCCTCATTTACATCATCACTTTTCCACGGGCGGAGGAGGATTTGGAGAGTCTTCTTCTTCGGACGAGGACGAGGACGAGGACGCGGAAAACGACGAGAACATTCGCGATGAATCGTTCGAATCCGAATCGATGAAGAAGGTTGAGATTTTAGTCGACGAATCCCCTAGGAAGAAAGAGGAAAAAAATCGAAGAAAGACGCACGATTTTCGATGGGAAACCGTTCGATTGAGCTGGAAACATTTGGTGGATGCGTATTATGATCGCAAGACGTCATCCAATAGTGATGATGAGAAGGGAGAGGATGAGGAAATGGGCATGCCAGGACGATTGTTCATAGCGGTTCCGGGACGGGCGTGGGAGATGGCGAGCGTAAACGAAGAGGAGAGCGAGAACGGCTCACGAAGCGAGTACTCGGACGATGAAGACGACGAGGAGGAGGATGCGAAGGCGCTGAGAAAGACGCGCGAAAACTGCGCGAAGTTTTCCAAAGAAGTCATCAATCGCATCGTGTTTGGAGTAGCGTGGAAGAAAGTGCATCGCGAGAACAGTTCCTCGAGTTTTGAAAACGACGGGAATAACAAAAATTATAACAATACGATTAGTTGGAGCAAGTATAATCGAGACCCGCTGGAAACGATGAATTCAGACGAGTACGAGGAGGATGTGTACGAGAGAGAGTTGCACGCGAAGGCGAGATTCGATCGACGGTGGAGTTTGGAACAGAGGGTGAATTGGCTGCGCTCGTTTCGTAAGATTGTGAGAAATTTTAGGGAGGAATCGTTCGGTATCGGTAAGAGTCGTGGCAGTGGCGAGGAACAAAAAGTAGGAGAAAAGATGAAGGAGAAAAAAGACGCACCGGGTTTGCGAAAAGCGTTGGTAGAAGACGCGGTGTTCAGAGACGCAGCGATGCAAGCGACGAGGAGGTGGCCTTCACCGGTTCAAGGAGAAGAGAAGGCGTTCCCGATGTATGACGAGTGGGCCGCAAAGGAAGATCCGAAGAAGAAAAAAAATGAAGTTACGAAACAGGAAGAGAAAAAGGTAGGAATAGTGAGGAAAGACGACGACGATGATGATGTCGTAATCATCGAAGCGGATGAAAACAAGGAGAGGGAGGAGATGACTCGACTCGTGAAAAACATAAAGCGTAAATGTACTTCTCCCGCAAAGAAAGTAGGGCCGGGATTGAGCCAAGGACAACAAGAGACGGTAAGGATGGCAAATGCGTTCAACGCTAAAGATTTATCCGTCCCTATAAACTTGCAAAATTACAGGAGCGCGTTGTACTTATTGATCCAATGCGTGATAGAGGAAAGTGCGAGCTTGGAATCGGCGGAGCAAGAGCTGATTGCGAGAAGAGCGTTGCGACGACAAATGAGTTATTCATATCCTCTCAATCCTCTTGAACACGAGTTAAAGCAAGAACTTCTAGAAATTCGGGCCAAAAGACTCGAGAATCTCAAATTACAATTGAATGGTACCTTCGATTCGGAGAGTTACATAGCGGGGCTTTTAATCGAAGAAAAGGCGAAAGAACAAGAGAGGCACAACTTGAATACAAAGCCAGAGCCGAAGACCTCAAAGAAGACACAGAAGCAAAAGAAAGATGTAAAAGAAAAAGATGAAGAAGGAGGAGAAGGAGGAGGAGGAGGAGAAGAAGAAGTCATCACCGGTAAAATCGAACTCGAACACCTGGTTCCAGGTATGTTCGTCGAAATAGACTCGGGCGATCCGGACGACCCGTGGTGGGGAGAAATCGTTCGATTGAAGAAAGCGACAAAAAACAATCCGAAATCGGACGCCGGCGAGTCGAAAGATGAAGTCTTGATCAAATACATCGTGCAAAACTCTAAAGGCAAGTACGAATACTTCGAAAAAGGTCGCAAAATTGACGTCGTCTACATTTGGTCGATTAAAGAGTGCGGGTATCACTTGCCGTGCGCGCAGGTGGTGCAGAAACGGCAATACACAAAAAAGAAGCCACCAGCATCGTCGCCCAAAGATAAATACAAGAGGGGAAATTTAGAAGAAGTAGAGACGAAGAAAGGGACCGCATCGCTCCCGTTGTCGACGACGACGACCGAAACGACAACGGTACTGCCAAGGCCGGCAGTCGCAGAGAAAACAACTTCAACGACGACGATAACTATCACGGATTGAAAAAGAAGAGAAAGAGACTCAGCGCGAAGGAGAGAGCGCAAAAGACGCCGTATACATTGAACACATAGCATGCTGATAACGAAACAAACATAACCTAGAGTAACAATGAAGAAGAACAAATCACCTCTGGTCGTCTGGTGGCGAAATTTTTCTACTCTAGTATTTTCTCTCTCAACTCTTCAGTTTTTTGACGGCTAATTACCGCTCATATGTTCTCTGCATTGCTCAAAAGCACCAACGCTTCGGTTCATTCTTCGAAGCAAAACGGATGGAAAACACTACATCAGAGACGCGGCGCTTTGCGTCGTCCAACGACGGTGCATCGCGATGATGCGAGTCGTTTCATGACCAGTAGAAGGTTGTCCAATTTTGCGGTTGGGACAAACACCGACGACGGAATCGACGACGACGACGACTACGAGGACAGAGCGCGATTTACGAACGACGCTTCCCCTAATTCTTCTTCTTTCTACGGAAACTACGAGAAAGATAGTTTTGAGCGAGACGATTTTGGGAGATTCGCGTCTTCTTCTTCTTCTTCTCCTCGAGCAAGTGTGGGAAAGAATGCGAGGGGATTCGTCTCAAGAAGAAGGGTGGATGATATCGAGTACGACGAGGAAAGAAGAAATAGACGGAGGAGAGGAACAGACGATGACGACGACAGAGATTCAAGCGAATACTACGGACGACGAGAAAGAGGAGGACGACCGAGACGGTCTTCGTACTCTTTTAGCAGAGAACAAGGAGCCGGAAAGAAGAAGAAGAACAACAACAGCGCAGCGCTTCCGCTTCCGAACGTCACTTTACTCACCAATGGCGAAGTGCAAAAATGCCTCCCCATAGCTGCGACTTCGAACCAGTACGGTTACTTTTGGGGTACCACGGACGCTGCGGTGCAACGTGTCGCTATTTCATTGCTCGGCGTCGTTTTGTGTTCGACTATTAACGATTTTGAAATCGGGACTGCGTTGCAAGTGCCTTTTGCAACTTTCTTTCTGTGGGCGCCCATTGCTCTCGCAGCGAGACGGAACGCCGCGGCGCGCGCGGGCGAATTCGTCGGTTTATGGAGAGCGGAAGTGAAAGACATCGAAGTCGTGGAAGTGCTAGAGAATACTTTCGATACCGCTCGCAGAAAGAAATCGTCTCGAGGAAATCGTCGAAAAGTGACGAGCGAGATGCTCCTGATTGATTTCATCGACCCGATCTCCTCTTTCGAAGTCTCTTTTCGCATACCAAACGAGCGCAGATACGACGACGTGCAAATAGGAGACGCGTGTGAACTGTTAGTCTCCTCGGACGACGATCTGTTCCGAAACTTTGTCGCCATTCGAGAGGCGTACGTCCCCGAGTTGGACGTTTGGGTAGGCGAGTATCCTTTTTTGGACCGAAACGGGTTCGTCTTAGTTTCGAAAAGAGTTTAATCGAAATGGAGAAAGAGATAGAAAGATGTAGCGTGTTTTAATGATAGACTGTATTTGTGTGTATATTCTTTAGAGAGAGAGAGAGGTGCATACCGACATACTCGCACCTTCAATCCTTCAATCCTTCATCCCGCAAAGCAGGAGCTCTTCTTCTGACGAAAAAAAGTCGTTAGAAGTACGCTCTCTTTTTGGAAAAACAAATATGAAAGAACAACGCGAAGAAACGACAACGAAGGGGGCATCTTCGCTCATCAAGGAGAGAAAAGCGTGGATTGGCTACGATTTCGCGAACAGTTGCTACGCGACCGTCGCCATCGCGACTTTTCTCCCCTTGGTGTTGAACGCTTACGCGGAAGCCGAAGCGTGGCAAGGGAAATCAAAGCCGAAGATGTGCGATAAGTTGGAGGAAGCGTACAGCGAGAAATGTTTAGAGTGTCGAGTGGGAGAAGGGAATTTGCTGTGTTCCGGTGCGCGATGATAGAAGCGCACTCGCCGAGCGTTTTGCGAGAGTGCGAGCGGTGTATTTTGTCGTTCGCGTTTGATTTGAATACGCGATGAAACTGCTTTCGTTTTTAAATGTTCTCTCTTCTTTGCGAGAAAGAGATATTCATGATATTTTTGTGCGAGATACTCATCTTCTTCTTTCTCTCTCTCACTTCTCCTCCGAACAAAACAGGTCCGGGATTAAACCGAGTAAATTGCGAAGACTTGGAAGTCGTCCGCGTTTCTGGCGGGTTTCGTCCGTCTTCGTTCGCGTTTGTGATCATCAGTTTCAGTTGCATCTCGCAGTTGCTCGTGTTCGCGCTGTACGGCGCGAGAGGCGATACCGGGTACCGAAAGAAGGGTTTGAGGATGACGACAGTTTTAGGAGGCGCGAGTTTGCTCGTGTTCGCGGCGTTCAGCGAACGGCACGCGAAGTATAAGCACGTGGTGGCGGCTATTTTAGCGGTGTTTAGTAACACAATGTACGGTCTTAGCGTAATCTTCTACAATAGCTATTTACCTATCTTGGCGAAAGAAAGCGAAGCTGTTTTATCGGAAGGAAAGGAAGAAGATCACGATTACGAAAACGAACTGAGCACAAAAGGATACGCGGCTGGTTATTTAAGCGGCGTTTTTGGCTTACTGTTATCGCTGGTCGTTTTGTTTCTCTCTGGCGGCTCTGACGATGATGCGAGCGATAACAAAGCGTCTTCTGCGTTTCGATGGTGCATCGTTTTGGCGGGCGTCTGGTGGTTAGGTTTCGGCGTGTACTTTTGTGAGAAGTTACGAGACGACGACGACGAAGTGGGTACTGAACAACAGAATCAAGCGTCGACATCCGAACTCGCGAAAATGAAAGACTCTTTGGGGAGATTTGCGAAAACCATCTCAGAGGCGAAATCTAAGTTTCCGGTGACCTTTTCGTTTCTGATTCTATATTTCGCGTACACGGATGGTTTTTCAACCATCGCGGGTTTGGGTGTCTTGTACGCGCAGAGAGACATGTGCACCGGGACGACCGGTTTGTTCTTGATTGCGTTACTGGCGCCTTTATCCGCCGCGGTTGGAAACTTCCTCTTTCTCTTCATCAAACGCAAATTGAACGCCTCGAATCAAGCGATGGTGGTTTCCGCGTTATTCTCAATCTCGATTTTGCCCATATGGGGGTTACTAGGCTACGTGTCCTCAACAATTGGGTTCAGAAACTCGTGGGAAGCGTATTTTCTGGCCATATGGTTTGGATTAAATCTAGGCGCCATTCAATCCTTCTCGCGAACGTTGTTTTGCGAATTGATACCACCGCACCGTGAGAGCGAGTTCTTCAGTTTTTTCGAATTGACGGATAAGGGGAGTTCTTGGGTTGGCCCGTTGGTCATATCCATAATGGCCAACAGCAGCGGCAACTTGCGGCGTTCGTTCTGGTACATTCTTTGCA
>Ga0255782_10004329_pt1 | contig 10323 bp, 13 predicted proteins | sample 101ome_26_FD_179980 | JGI IMG/M metagenome (GOLD analysis project Ga0255782, IMG submission 179980) | Coastal salt marsh microbial communities from the Groves Creek Marsh, Skidaway Island, Georgia - 101408AT metaG (version 2) | ecosystem: Environmental > Aquatic > Marine > Intertidal zone >...
GACGGCTGAACTCGCGATTATGGCGGTGCCTGTAAATGTGCTCTGTGATCTCACGCTAGCGTTCCCAATTCCCCGGGTCGCGCAGTCGCTGATTGCTGCGGGGCATGTGGGGCGTGCAGCTAAAGGTTGGGCCGCCGCAATATCGCGGCAGTCCGTGGCGTCCGTGGGTTGGCCAGATGCCGTGGAGGTTTACAGTCGACCTGGCTCTCGCGCTGAGGCGATTTGTACCTTTGGTGTTGCCATGCCTGATCATGCGTCGGCGCTTGAGCGTGGTTGGTCTGCTCTTGGTCAACGTCATCCCGAGGCATCGCTTGAGGGAGTATTTTTGTCCCACGATTGGATAACGGACCCCTTTGCAAAAGGTACGTGGATGAGTATGGCGCCCGGTCAAGCCCCAGGCCTACACGCGCTGGCAAATATGCCGCCACCTTGCCTGTTTGCGGGGGGTGATGTGTCGCGGGGTTGGTATGGCTGGATGGAAGGCGCAGTAACGTCGGGGCAAGACGCCGCGCTCAGGGCGAATGCCTATTTGGAGACAGGTGCGGTGCTGCCTGCGACTGCCTAGTGCTGGGTGTCGCTGAGACAAATGCAGTCGCACTTCGCCCCGAGAGTTCTGTGCGTTGGTTTGCCAGATGGCGCCCGCGGATCGCGCGCATTTTTTCTTACATCAGATGAAACAGGGCGCTGCCAATGAGAGTTCCCATCGCGTAACCCAAGACACCAACTAACACCCCCGGCGTAATTTGATCGTGCCAACCTTTTGCAGCCGCCATAGCGGGCGCGGTAGTGGCACCCAGTACTGCCGCATTGGAGGCTGTCAGCAGTTCGGGCAAGGAGAGGTTAAGCCATCGCCCAACAACGAGCAGACAAACGAGGTGAACTGTCAGCAAGATAGTCACCAGCGCAATCAGGATGGGGGCGACGGTCAGCATGGCGGCAATATTGGCGCCGGCGGCGATTGAGCCAAAGAAGGGGAACGACAGCACAATGCCCAATTCAAAGCCCCCTGCACACCAGATTCGTACGCGGGGCAGGCTCGTCGCGACCAGTAACGTGAGGAGGGTGAGCCAGATGTATCTCAATCCAGGCAGTTGACTGAGCGTCGTGAGCGCGTCCGCGCTGACAACGAGCAATGAGGCGATGGCCAGCGCAAAACAGAGCGACCGCGCCGAGGGAGCCGATAGTTGCTCGGTTTTGGCAGGTTGAGGGGTGGTGGGTTGCTGATAACGGTGCGCGAGCCAACCCACAGTGGGTAGCAAGCCGAGAATGCTGAGGTATAAGGCGCTGAACAGATTATCTGCCGCAGTCGCAGCCGAGAAAAAAGAGGCATCTCGAATCAATCCCGTGATTTCTCCCAGTGCCGCATAGTTCACCGAGCCGCCAATATAGGTTGCGGCGAACAGGCCCGCGATGGCTGCTTCTTTTTGACTGGCCTCGACTCCGGCATCTACTGCGACCGCGCTCAGGTCCAATACCGCAACGGCTGCCAGCACCCCGAGCACCGTCCCAGCGGAGGCGATCAGAAAGGCTGCCAGTGTGCGGTAGGCCTCCCGAAACAGCCTCCTGATGTCACCCTGGAGCAGAAAAAGCGGTATCAGAATAGGCACCAGATACTTAAACACGAAGTCGTAGGTCTGTGCCTGATGGGGTATCACGCCCAAATTTGCGGCTAGCACCGATAAAAGAATCACTATGACCGTACCGGTCAAGACGGCGCCTAAACGTGTTCGTTCAAGCCAAAAGGCCAGTGCCGAAATGCCCATCAGCGCAGCGAAAATGCCCAGGTGATTGTCGGGTGAGAACATAAGGCGGAGATAGAAAAGGAATTCGGTATGATGCTACTTCACGGCACGGATGGAAGTCACGGCTGATCAGTTCAATTTGGATTGCAGAGGGAATCAACATGGGGGAACCGTCGGGGGAACCGCAAAGACAGCTCAACGTCTTGGGGCTGCCCATTGAGCTGTGTTGTATGGATCCGGTTACCGGCTTTTTTCGGGACGGCCACTGTCATACGGGTCCGCATGATCACGGGCGTCATACGGTCTGTGCGCAGATGACGGAGGACTTTCTGACTTACTCCGTGGCAGCGGGCAACGATCTTGTAACGCCAATGCCCCAGTACAATTTTCCCGGTTTACAACCGGGCGATCGCTGGTGCCTATGCGCGATGCGTTGGCATCAGGCTCACGAAGCGGGGATGGCACCGAGGCTTTATTTGCGTGCGACTCACCAGAAGACGCTCGAGATTATTCCGCTGGCCGTACTCAAGCAGTTCGCGTTGGATCTCTCTTGATCGAGATCGTTCGCGACAAGATCAGGAGCCAGTTTTTGGGTTAAAAAGCGTGGCGCCGAACATGCCCGCTGTCATGGCGAGGAAGAACACCAGGGTGGTGTCGTAGCCATAAACAACGCTCACCAAAGCGGGCCCGGGGCAATAACCCGATAACCCCCAACCCACCCCAAAAATTAGCGAGCCTCCGATGAGTCGGCGATCAATGGTTTTGAGCGTCGGCATGCTAAAGCTTGATGCCAGGAAGGGTTTATCGCGCCGCAAAATAGCCGAGGTCATGGTGAGGGTTACCAGCAGCGCTCCCCCCATGACAAATGCCAGATCAGGCAACCATGCACCTGTGATGTCGAGAAACCCCTGGACCTTGGCCGGATCAGTCATGCCAGCAAGGGAGAGTCCGATGCCGAACAGCAGCCCCGATAGGAGTGCGGGCCACGATTTCATAAGGCGCCTCCCATCACATGCCGGATTACGAAAACCGTCAGTACACCTGCAGCCATAAAAGTGATGGTCGCGACAATGGATCGCAAAGACTGCCTTCCGATTCCACAGACCCCATGTCCACTGGTGCAGCCTCCACCAATGCGGGTTCCAAAACCCACCAGCAACCCGCTCAAGGCGACGAGTGCGAGGGGGGTGTTCGATTGATCGGGTATCGGTATACCCATCACGGTGTGAACGATGAGCCCGCCCAGGAGGAGCCCCGCCACAAAAAAACCGCGCCACTGCCGGTCAGGCCCAGCCATGACGCCCCAGACGATGCCGCTGATGCCGGCCACGCGGCCCAATGAAAACAGGAGCCACATGGCGGCTACACCCAGAGTCAGCCCGCCCAGCAGTGACGTGGTATAGGTTTCCAACAGTTCTATCGCACTCATACTCAGTGTTGCCTTATACCGTTATGGGGCGTTGCGGGGCGCGAATTATAGTCTAGAGACCAGGCTGCTATCGAGGGGGAAGGAGTTGAGAAAGCTGGCGCCTTGCCCGGCGCCAGGGGTGATTTTGAAAGGCTATTTTTTTGTCGTGTCTTACCAGCCAGATGCGATCAGCGCGGCTTCTTGCTGGGGTCCCAGCGCCACGTCTGCGGCAGTCTCATCAATGAAACGAGCGACTTTTTCAGTATCACCTGCGCCAGCGGGACGATATTGTGTTTCCCGCTCAAGAAAGACCTCACTGCCAACAACTTGATTGACCCACGTTCCTTCGTCGCGGCAGGCGACACCGCGCCAATGTGACTCGTTATGCGCCAACATAAACTCTCGGCACCAGCGCCCATCAGCTGCGGGGAAGGTGAGTACCGACCTGAAATCGCGCGCACCATCCAATTGCTCCCAGCCAGAGGCGCGAGAAGGGGAGTGCTCGAGTGCTTGCGCGAGATGCACGTCCATGGTCATGGGATTGAATGTAGATTGCTCAGAGGTCAATGAGAGCGCCACCACCGCCATCACCGAAGCGGCAATTGCGCCGGTCGCCCACTCTCTCCACCGGGCAGTGGGCTTGAAGATGGCAACATTCTCTGACCGAATCAGCGCGGCCAGCGCTTGCCCTGCGTCAGCGCTTTGGCTGGCGTAGAGTTTCTTAACCAGCCGATCGCTGTTCTCCATGGCGGACAATCGCGCCCGTAAGGCGGGCTCTTGCTTGAGACGCCCTGCAAGCGAGATGGTGCGCTCTGCGTCCAGCTCGCCATCGATGTACATAGACAGCAGATGATCATCATCGACCCGCATACCGTCCATATCGACTACGTTTTTACTATCGTCTTTCATCTCTCTCTTCCTGTGCTGGTCGACCTGTCCCAAGTAGGTCGGTTTGCACACTGGAGGCTTAGGCCTCTCTCTCTGCTTTCCACTCCAAATCTTCAGTCAGGGCCTTTCGGGCCCGCGCGACACGACTCATGATCGTGCCAATAGGTACCTCTAAAATCGCGGCTGCCTCCGCGTAGGAACAGCCTTCTACCGCTACCTGAACCAGCGCAGCTCGCTGCTCCGGAGGTAGCCGCTCCATTGCCGCCGAGACCCGGTCGAGTTGCACTGACTCGTCGGAGTTCTCTGTGGTGGTGCCAGCCCCCTCAATCGCCCCCTCGGCTTGCGCGTAACGAGTTCGCACGTCTCTCGAGCGAATTTCGTCAATCCAAAGGTTTCGGCAAACCCGGTGAGACCACTTCGCAACATGAGCATCCGCCGGCATTCCTTTCTCTAACAACCTCTCCACAGTGACTTGGAGAAGGTCGTCAGCGTCGGAGGGATCCGACGTTAACGACAGACAAAACCGCTTGAGCCGCGGTAATTCGTCGATAAGATCCTGCCGCTGTTGCGCTGTAAGACTCGACATATTTACCCTATTACCTTAGTGACGTTCCAAAGGGGGGTTTATTCCCTTAAATCGCGAGGTATTTGCACTGATTCAGCCTGCCTTAAATCTACGCAAACCGGTTAGACTCCCATGATGACCAGCCTAAAACCACCACTACAAGCCAATTATTCCCGCACAAAGCGGCGGGTGTTTGTGCTTTTGGGTGCGTGGTTGATGGTCGGAGTTTGCATTTATTCGCCGCATCTTTCAGCGCAAGAGGTGGAAGACCAGGTGTCAGAGATCGTGTCGGACCTTACCGAAGAGCGCATCGAGCAGGTCATGGAGGATTTGCTGGCAGACATCGAATCTCGCATCACCGAGGATTCCTTGCGAATTCAGACGGACCATTGGTTGGTGATGGCCGAGGCCGATGTGTTTGCCGAATTGGAAGAGGAGGGTTATCTCTTCGAAACGGTCAGCGAGCTCGAGGGCCTTGGATTTTTATTGGCAGAAGTGGCGGCGCCAGCGAGCTTTGATCTTTCTGCCACCAGAGAGGGAATTTACGACGTGATCGGGGGAAAGAGCGCCGACGTTGACTTAAACCATCTATACACCGCCGGTATCCCCAATGAGTTGGGAGAGTCGGCTGATCTTGTCGGCGTGGCCCCGCGGGAGTTACTGCCGACTCCTACTGATTTGTCAGACCTTAATTTGCGCATTGGCATCATTGACAGTAGCGTTGATCGAACCCATAGCACCTTCGCCAGCGCGTCAATCACTACAAAGCGGTTTGTAGACAATGAGAGGCCCCCCAACCAACACGGTACGGCTATCGTTTCCATTATTGTCGGCGCGGATCCCCTGGCTTTGGGGCTCGCGCCGAAAGCGGAGATCTTTGCTGCGGAGGTTTTTGATCAAAATGAGGAGCAGGGTGAATTTGCCAGCACAGTGAGCTTGATCAAAGCGCTGAATTGGCTGGTGACGGCAGAGGTATCGGTGATCAATATTAGTTTGGCTGGTCCTCCCAATCGGTTGCTCGAGACGGCGCTCAATCGCGTGAGACAAAAAGGCATTCTTGCCGTGGCGGCGGCGGGTAATGGCGGTCCCATGGCACAACCCATGTATCCCGCCGCATATCCGGAGGTGGTTGCAGTTACCGCCACCGATGAGCGCGGTAGAGCATTTCGGCTGGCCAACCGCGGCGAATACGTCGATATCGCGGCGCCCGGCGTCAACATTCGCCATGCCCGCGCAGGTGGCGGTTTTATCGCGTCTTCGGGTACTTCCTATGCGGTGCCTTTCGTTACGGTTGCGGCTGCGAGGCTCATGCAGTCAGCGTCTGAACCTGCGGCGATGCTAGATCGGTTATATGCCAGCGCTCTCGATGTCGGTGCGCCGGGAAGAGATCAAATCTACGGTTATGGTCAGTTGCGCTTCTAGGTCCTGGCGTCTTTAAAAGGACAGTCTGAATTCTGTCCCCACAACAAGGTCGTTGTATGCCGCGGTCTCGAGGTTGGAATCGTAATCTGAATTTTTGAGGTGCAGTGCCACCGAGACATGTTCGGTGAGTACGAGTCTGATTTCTCCAGAGAAGCGCACCCGAGTGTCTTCGCGCTCCGTATCGATTACCGGGTCGGGCGCTTTGTACTGGCGGTCTTCTAGCTTGGTTTCCAATTCAAATTCGACGGGCACGGATCCCAGCGAGGCTCGATGAACGTAGCGCAGCTTGATGGCGTGGGATTCATAGTCGTACCGGTTAGCGTTCGCATCGTCAACGCGATAGGTGTACCCGAGCAAGGCGTAGCGTTTGAGGCCACGAATGAAGTAGTAACTATCCAGTGAGACGGAGTGGCTGTCCGCGCCCCGTCCCGGCCGCCGCTCAATTTCCTTTTCACCGTAGACGTACTCACCGCGAAGGAACCATTGCTTACTTATGAATCTCGCCACATAGGGTGAGATGCGGGAGTAGGTTAAAAACTGTTCTTTGTTTAAATCCGCAGACACGTCGAACCAGTTAACACCCAGGGTTGTGTCGCCAAACTGGCTCTCGAGATTGAGTCCCCAGGATTCGGTTCGTCGATCTACCACAGAAAATGTCTGGTAGGCGTCGTCTACGATGCCCGCCGAAACCCTCAGCGTGGTGCGGTCAAACAGCGTGATCAGCGCTGACCCCTGAGCTTCCAGCGTGGTGACTTCGTCGGATTCTCCGGTGGCGCGCTCAAGCTCATCAAGACCTACGTTGTCGTCCCATGAGTAGACAGCAGCAAGGTCTAATGCAAACTCGACGCCAGCATTGACCCGCGCGGGTGCGCCTGCTGTGAGAAGCAATATCAAGCTGACGATGTGGAGCCGTTTATTCAGAGGGCTGACTTAAAGGCGAGAGTGAGCGTGCAGTATAAGTTTGTAATGGGATGTTGTTGAGCTGGCGGCACGTTAATTTATACTTGCGCGTCGCTTTTTGCTCTTTTAGGACTTTCTCATGTCGGCTCCAGCATCACAGCAAGATGCCATTCAGGCGTTTATTGATTTGGCTAATGAAATGAAAAATGAGGGGGCTTCGATTGAACTGATCTCGACAGCGTTGATGAGAGCTTGCGCGGTGTATTCGACCTATGCGGTGGCGGGTAACCAGGGTGCTCTTCATCAGAGCGGTGTCGAAAAACTCGAGAAGCTCTTTGGGCAGCAATTGGCGGTGGTGCAGCAGGCAAAGCTGGCGGAGGCCGAGTCCAGCACCTGATAGCCCCCGCCGGTTCATGGTGACCGCAGGGGTTTCAATCGGGCTTAATTGAAGCCCCTAATTTTGCTACACCTCCGCTAATCTAAGTTGCGTAATAACTGCATTCTCATCGCAACTGGCGGGGTTCCGTTAGTGAAGAGTGCTTCATCTCTGCAGCAATGATTCTGGTCTCCCTTTCGCATTGATTACAAACGCGTGCTCCGGCCCAAGATTGTGAGGGTCCATGACCCCCGCGCTGTGAGCGATGAGCTCAACCTCTTTTCTCATAGAGCGCGCGTAACTCGCCACTCTGTCCGCCTTGCTCATGGGGTTCAGGCCTTTCTGAAGCTTTGGATTATGGGTCGTAATTCCCGTGGGGCAGGTGTTTTGATTGCACTGGAGCGCCTGAATGCATCCCAGCGCAAACATGAAGCCGCGCGCTGTATTGACGCTGTCTGCGCCTAGGCAGAGTGCAGCAGCTACACCTGACGGATTCACCATTTTCCCCGATGCGATCAGCTTGATGCGATCGCGTAGCCCAGCGTCCCGCAATTTTTTATCGACGATTGGGAGGGACTCCCAAACTGTTAGCCCAAGATTGTCCATAAGGCTCTGAGGCGCGGCTCCGGTACCACCGTCTGCGCTATCGAGCGTTATGAAGTCAGGGGCGCTGGCAACTCCCCTCGAATGGATTTTGCTGAGCAAATCGTCCAGCCAATCCGTTTGCCCTAGGACAAATTTGATGCCGGTGGGTTTGCCAGTGGTGCCTCGGACCTTGGCGATAAAATCGAGGAGGTCGTCACTACAGCGAATGTCGGGATGTCGATTGGGGCTGATGGAATCTTTCCCGATGGGTATGCCTCGAGTCGTTGCGATAATCTCCGTAACCTTTTCCCCGGGAAGAATGCCCCCCTTGCCCGGCTTTGCCCCTTGGGAAAGTTTGATCTCAAACATTTTGACCTGCGGGTTTTCGCCCAACGTTTTCAGTCGATCAGCACTCAAGTTGCCACTCTCGTCCCGTACGCCATATTTGGCAGTGCCGATTTGAAAAATCACATCGCAAGGCGCGGTCGTGTGGTGAGGGGCCATGCCGCCTTCGCCTGTGTTCAGCCAAATCCCGGCTTTGTGAGCGCCCATAGACAGGGCTTTTATCGCAGGCTCAGATAGCGCGCCAAAAGACATGGCGGAAATGTTGAAAAAAGAATGGCTGGTATAGGGCTGCTCGGCATAGCCCTCGCCGTAGATTACGGGGATCTTCTCGTGCGCCGCGATTTCCTCATCAGTCGGGGGAAAGCCCGCGTTCAGAAAAAAGATATCGCCGGGTTTATCGAGGGGTCGGGTAGAGCCAAACGCCAGTGTGCCATCCAGCTCTTTGGCAGCTTTTGCAATCCATGATCTTTGAGCTCGGTTAAAAGGCAATTCCTCCCGGTCCATTGCAAAGAAGTACTGTCTGAAAAATACCCCCATGTGTTCGAAGAAGTAACGCAGACGCCCGATGACCGGGTAGTTTCTTCGGATCGTTTGTGTGGTCTGATTGATATCGATGATGTACAGCACCACGACCGTCGCCAAGGCGCACAAAATAGCTAGCGCAAAGACCATATTGGTGGCGTCCAACACGGTGTCGAGAAAAGAGTGTATCGAGTCCATATGCGTTTTGACCCTTGCAAGATTGCCCCACTAGGATCCGCCGGCGCGTGCGAAATTGCCAGCCCCCAAAGCGACACGTATGAAACACTCACGCCCCATCTTCATGGATTCCGGCTTACTGCTCTCGTTGGCGTGGGCTGGGTCTTGGATCTGCCCCTGCATGCAGGAGCCGACTATTGTTCTGGGGCCGCGATCCATGCCACTAGGGCGGATATTTCTCGCCGGAGTATCGCTGGTGAGTAGGATTGGCTTGACGTTTACTCTCTGCGACGGGGCAAACGTGCGCCCTCGGTGGTCCGAGCTGAGGCTGGAAATTACGTTTTTCTGAGGTGCTTCCCCACAGCTGTAAGGTGCTAATGAACATCTGGCTGGGTGGAGCAATCGATCAAGTTGGTACCGGAGGCCGGACTTGAACCGGCACGCTTTTAAGGGCAACGGATTTTGAATCCGTCGTGTCTACCAATTCCACCACTCCGGCACATAGACGAGGCGGCGGAGTATACCAATTCCCGCTCGGCCGGCAATGGGAGGCTGGGATTTTTAGGGGCTTGCTGTATACTCTGGCGCGATTCAGCCGAGCCACACCCGGTCGGTCCGGTGAATCTGAGTATCTTTAGGGAGAAAAGATATGGCGATGAAGCTCATCAAGAAGACCCCCGATTACAAGATCTACGTTCGCGGAGACGATCGTTACGCGGTGCAAGATGCCAATGGCAAGCCCGTGAATGGCGAAGAAAAGGTTCGTATCCTGTTGGCTGAAGAGCTGATTACCGTGGCTATTCCCGATCCCAAGCCAGAGCCAGCCGCAGATGATGAGGAAGGTGAGCCCGAGGTGAGTGCGGACGCCACCGACGCGGAAGCAGAAGAGCCGCAGGATGAGCCGGCTGAAGAGCCAGCGGCGGCCGAAGTCGAACGGGAAGCAGAGCCGGAGCCTGAGGCAGACCCTGCGCCAGAGGCTGAGCCTGAGGCGGCAGCTGAGGATGCACCCGCCGAAGGCGAGGGTGATGAAGAGGAAGAGGCAAAGTAGGCCCTGTCCATGGAGCAAGAATTCGAAAAGCCGGCTTGTGCCGGCTTTTTTGTGGTGTGGGCCGCACTTGTAATCGCGCCGAAAGATCAGTGCCCTCAGCGGCTTTTTAGCCCATGAAACGCGCCGAATTCGCTTTCGATTTGCCAGCAGAGCTGATTGCTCAGGAGCCGCTCTCGGAGAGGTCGGCTTCGCGGCTACTAGCGGTTGATGCCGCGCTGAACACTATCGCCCACAGGTACTTCAGAGACCTGCCGTCGCTACTGTCGCCCAATGATCTGTTGGTGTTTAACAATACCCGGGTTCTGCCCGCGCGACTGTTTGCGCAAAAGCAAACGGGGGGGAAGG
>Ga0255782_10004347_pt1 | contig 10299 bp, 13 predicted proteins | sample 101ome_26_FD_179980 | JGI IMG/M metagenome (GOLD analysis project Ga0255782, IMG submission 179980) | Coastal salt marsh microbial communities from the Groves Creek Marsh, Skidaway Island, Georgia - 101408AT metaG (version 2) | ecosystem: Environmental > Aquatic > Marine > Intertidal zone >...
CCGCAAGAGCATCATTTGGAATTTATAATACTAAACAAGATATTGAGCAGTTATGTAGTTCAATAGAAAAATGTAAAAAAATATTTAACTTATAATGAATTTAAAAGAACTTTATCAGGAAATAATTTTAGACCATGGAAAAAATCCAAGGAATTTAAGAAAAACAGATAATTATAATAAAGATGCAAAAGGACATAACCCTTTGTGTGGAGATAATGTTCACATTTATTTAAAATTAAATGAAAATAAAAAAGTTGAAGATATTTCATTTGAGGGAAGTGGTTGTGCTATTTCAATGGCTTCAGCCTCAATAATGACTGATTTAGTTAAAGGAAAAGAAGAAAAAGAAGTAAAAGAAATTGTATTAGACTTTTTAGATATGATTAAAGAAAAAGAAGGATTGGAAAATAAAATTTTAAATGACGACGAAAAAACAAAGTTAATGTGTTTATCTGGTGTTAAACAATATCCAATGCGTGTTAAATGTGCTACTCTTTCTTGGCATACTTTAACATCTGCAATAAATGATTTTCAAAACATAACAAATACTGAGAATTAAATATGGAATTAAAAGAAAAAGTTATTGCTGAAATTAAAAAGATTTATGATCCAGAAATTCCTGTGAATATTTACGAGTTAGGATTAATTTATGACATTGATATAAAAGGAAAAGATGTAAAGGTTAAGATGACGCTTACAACACCGAACTGTCCAGTGGCTGAAAGTTTGCCAAAGGAAGTTAAAGACAGTATTATGGAGTTAAAAGAAGTAAATAAAGTCGACCTAGATTTAGTTTGGGAACCACCTTGGGATAAATCTATGATGTCTGAAGCTGCAAAATTGGAGTTAAATTTATGACAAAGCAAATAATTTCATTAAGTGATAATGCGGCAAACAGAATAAAAGAAATTATGTCAGCAGCGGAAAAGAATTCCTTAGGTGTTAGAGTTGGAGTTAAATCAGGAGGATGTGCTGGGATGTCTTACATCATGGAATACACCAATGAGATTAATCCATCAGATGAAGTAATAGAAGATAAAGGGGTTAAGGTTTTTATCGATTCTGCAGCAGTCATGTATCTACTTGGAACTGAAATGGACTATAAAAAAGAGGAATTTTCATCACAATTTGTATTCAATAATCCCAATGAAACCGAGCGTTGTGGATGCGGTGAGTCTTTCAAAATCTAGTATAAGTTTAATGCATATCAGTATTGCGTAAAACGCATATCTATGTTAAATTCTACATATATGAATAAGTTTGAATTTAAAAATCTTGTTAGAGATCTCAAAGACAACTTAAAAGAAAGAACTTTCTTTAAAGTATTACGTAAGGAAGTAGAAACCGGTGCAAACGGTACCCAAGATTACGTTGTCAAAAAAGGTGTTAACAAAGATACTGTAGCTTCAACAAAACAGTAGTTAATTTTTTTAACTACTGTAATACATCTCAAACTCGACTGGATGAGGTGCATGTTCGAATTTATGTATCTCTTCAAATTTTAAAGCTATATAAGCATCTATTTGATCATCAGTAAACACACCACCCTGAGTTAAAAACTCTCTATCTTTATCAAGAGCTTCCATTGCTTCTCTAAGAGAACCACAAACAGTAGGTATACTTTTTACCTCTTCCTCAGGAAGTTCGTATAAATCTTTATCAAAAGATTCTCCTGGATGAATTTTGTTTTTAATTCCATCAATACCTGCCATTAACATTGCTGCAAATGTTAAATAAGGATTTCCTGCAGCGTCTGGGAACCTTATCTCACATCTTGCACCTTTTTTACTTAATGTGATCGGAATTCTGCATGAAGCAGATCTATTTCTAGCAGAGTAAGCTAGTAAAACAGGAGCCTCGAAACCTGGAATTAATCTTTTGTAACTATTTGTTGTAGAGTTAGCAAATGCATTTATTGCTTTGGCATGTTTTAAAATTCCACCAATGTAAAACAATGCTGTTTCAGATAAACCTGAATAAGCATCACCAGAAAATACTGGTGTATCACCTTTCCAGATAGATTGGTGTATGTGCATACCTGACCCATTATCTCCTGCTACAGGCTTTGGCATAAAAGTTGCGGTTTTTCCAAATGAATGAGTGACCATTTGAACTACATATTTATAAAGCTGTACGTTATCAGCTTGATTAACTAATGTACCAAAATACATACCAAGCTCGTGTTGACTAGGAGCTACTTCATGGTGATGTTTTTCAACTTTTATTCCAACATCTTTTAATCCCTTAAGATATTCACCTCTCATATCTTGAGCACTATCTACCGGAGGCACAGGAAAGTATCCACCTTTAATACCTGGTCTGTGTCCCATATTACCATTTTCGTATCTTTTTCCAGAGTTGTATGGGCCTTCGGTACTATCTATAGAAAAACTTGTTTCATTCATATCATTTTTAATTCTTACATCATCAAAAACAAAAAATTCTGGTTCTGGTCCAAAGAATGCTTTATCTCCAATTCCTGAAGTTTTTAAATATTCTTCAGCTTTTTTTGCAATTCCTCTTGGATCTCTTTCATAAGAATTTTTATTTACCGCATCTAAAATATCACAAAATAAAACTAGCGTATTATGAGAAGTAAATGGATCCATAAACATTCTTGAAAGGTCTGGTTTTAAAATCATGTCAGATTCGTTGATTGCTTTCCATCCAGCTATAGATGAACCGTCAAAAAATACACCATTGTTAAGCATATCTTCATCTACAATTGTTGCATCCATTGTAAGGTGTTGAAGCTTACCTCTAGGGTCTGTAAATCTTAGATCAACAAACTCAGCTTCTTTATCTTTAATCATTTTTAAAACATCGCTAGTACTCATAATTTACTCCTATAATTTTGTAATATCGGGGGTGATTATCATTAAAAAATTGATAAATAATGCATATAAAATAGATAACACCTATGCATTTTTTACATATATATATTCCAGAATTTATTGATTTTTTTAAACAACTTTAAATTGAGATGAGTGCTTTAAATAAAGAACCAGTGCTAAGAGCTAAAAAAGCATTAGAAGATTTTGACAAATCTCTAAAAGTAATTGAACTACAAACTTCAGCTAGAACTGCTTTTGATGCTGCCACATCCTTAAATTGCGAAGTTGGAGCAATAGTAAAAAGTCTTCTTTTTAAAACAGAACAAGATTATGTTTTATGTTTAGTTGCAGGTGATAAAAAATGCTCTTTAAACAAACTTAAAAAACTCACAAATTTAAAAGACGTTAGAATGGCCCCTGCAGAAGAAGTAAAGTTATGCACTGGTTATACTATAGGAGGAGTATCGCCTGTTGGTCACTTAAAAGATATAAAAATATTTGTAGATCACTCATTAGAAAGGTTTCAAAATATTTTTGCTGCAGCTGGACATCCTAATTGTGTATTTAAAATAGATTTTGAAAATCTTGTTAAAATTACAAAAGGTAAAATTGAAAATATAACTGAATGAGACAACCAAACATAATAGATTACTCGTTACTAACTTTTCTTGCATTAATATGGGCTTCAGCTTTTTTTAACATTAAAATTGCTACATATTCTTTTGGACCTGTAACTATTGCTTTTTTAAGAGTTTTTTTTGGAGCTATACCAGTTTTGTTATTATGTTTTTATAAAAATATAAAATTAGAGGCATTTTCGAAAGATTGGTATTGGTTTGCAATTATAGGCTTAATAAATTTAGTTATTCCTTTTTTTCTAATTTCTTATGGTGTTAAATCAGTTCAAAGTAATTTAGCAGCTATTTTAATGTCAACTACACCATTATCATCTACTATTTTAGGTCATTTCTATACAAGTAATGAAAAATTTAATTTAACAAAAACAATTGGAATTTTAATTGGATTTGCAGGAATAGTTTTTTTATTCTCTGATAATTTATTAATTAATGAAAATAATTTCATTTCTGCTTTGCTTATTTTATTAGGATCGACTTGCTATGTTATTGGCGGCGTTTTAACTTTAAAAATAAAAAATAAAAAAAATGAGAATGTAACTGGGTCAATATTGATTTGGGCTATTATAATTTTACTTCCTTTATCTTTTTTTATTGAAAAACCATGGACATATACTCCTTCAATTCAATCTACTGTTTCAGTAATATATTTAGGTTTGGTTTCAACTGGATTAGCCTGGTTATTAAGATTTAAAATATTAATTAATAATGGTTTAATTTTTCAATCACAAGTATCTTACTTAATTCCAATTTTTGGAACTATACTTAGTTATATTTTCTTGAGAGAATTAATTACATTTAAAGTATTAATTTCTTTAATTGCTGTTGTAATTGGTATTTATTTTGTAAGAAGAGCAGATAATAAAAAAACTACATAATACTTGAAATCTCTTTTATGTGAGCTGGTCTTGTTTCACAACAACCCCCAAGTATTGTTGCACCATCTTCTTTAAATTTTTTTGCAAATTCTTTTATTTTTTCAGGAGTTAAATCTTTTCTTTGGCCCAGGAATTCATTTGGGTTGCCTGATTTACTTTTTTTATAACTTTCTGTATATCCAAAAATTGGCTTCGTGGTTAAAAAACCATTAAGTTTAAAACCAAAAGGAACACCTAAGTTTTTAAGTTCAGGCATATTAAGTTCGTAATTTTCGGGCGATATACAAGCAAGTATTAATCCTAATATTTTTTTATGTTCAATTTTTTCAATTATATCAGTAATTTTTTCTCCACTAGGTAAAGTATTACCTTCAGAGATGTGAGCTCCAATCAAATATGGTTTATTAAACTGGCTTATAGCATTAATAGCTATTTCAATTTCTTTTACACTACTTAAAACATCTAAATAAAAGAAATCTATATAAGGATTTAAAATTTTTGCCTGTTCATTATAGTTATTATAAATTTCTTCAACAGGTCTAATGTCTGCTTCATAAGTTAAATACTGAGGAGGCAAACCTCCTGCTACTAAAATCTTTGGAAAATCTTTTTTAACAGATTGAGCAATTTCTCCAGCTTTTATGTTAAGATTTTCAAATTGATCTTCTAATCCGTTTTCTCTTAACCTTATTCTTCTAACAGTAAAAGTTGTAGTAACTATTACTTCTGCACCAGCTCTAATAAAATCTTTATGAATATCTTCTATAAGTTGATGGTACTTTGGTTCAATTAATGCCTTGGCGCTCCAAAGTGTTCCTGTGGGATCCATTCCTCTTGCTAAAAGTTCTTGGCCCATGCCACCATCTAAAATTCTAGTTTGTTTGAAAAAATCGAGGTTCATTTAATACTCCTTTTTAGTGATTTAGCATTATGCTAGGTCCACAATACAGATCAAATACCTTGCCAATTTATGATTTTCCATTTTAGCTGTTAGCCCGCAATAAGGAACAAATCGGCAGTTATTATGTATTATAAATTTATTATTTTATCAAATTAATTTTTTCTTGTTGCAATAAAAACCCCAAAAGAAGTTAATCCAAAACCAATTAAATCAATAGTATATAAATTTTCATTTAAAAAATACCAAGCCATTAAAGCAGACGTAGGTGGAACAAGAAATAGCAATGAAACAGTTTTGCTTGCAGAGTTTTCTCTTATTAAAAACATTAGAATTGTAAAAGCACCAAATGAAACTAATAAGATTTGATGTGACATAGCAATAATAAATGTAGTTGAAAAATTGATATGAAAATTTCCAAAAAAAATAATTATAATCAAATGAAAAATACATCCACCTAAAGCTTGATAAATATTGCTTACTTTAAGAGGCAGATTGTTAGAAAGTTTCTTTTGCCAGAGAGTTGCAACAGTGATTGATATTAAAGATAAAATGGTAGCAATTACACCTGTAAGAGGTATATCCTTTCCTATATCAAAACCTAAAACCAAAACAGCGCCAATAAAACCAAAAGTAATTCCAATCCATTGTTTATAAGTTACATTTTCTTTAAGAACTGGTCCTGCAAGAATATTTGTTAGAATAGGTTGGAGGGTTACAATCAAAGCTGCTATGCTTGTTGGTAAACCTACAGAAATAGAATAAAATACGCCACCTAAATAAATTCCGTGAAATAATATTCCACTAATAAACGACTCAAAAAAATTTTTTTTTGAAATTAAGAATTTTGAATTTGTTAAAATGCAATAAATTAAAAAACCTACTGAAACTAAAAAAAATCTAAATGCTAATGCAGAAAAAGGATCGCTATTATCTACAATTGGTTGTGTAGTTATAAATGCAGACGACCAAAGTAAAATAAAAATTATAGGAAAAGCTTTAATCATTTAATTGGAATAATAATAAATTAAAAAGTATAATATTTAGTATGAGTAATCTTATCTCAAATGAGGAAATCAAACAATTTAATGAAAATGGTGCAGTATTTTTAAAAGGAAGGTTTGATTTAGAGTGGATTGTAAAATTAAAAAGGGAATTGAAAGGGATATAAAAAATCCAAGCCCTAGATTTAAATCACACACAATCGATCCTTCAAAACCTGCTTATTTAGAGGATTATTGGACTTGGGACACTGTACCAGAATTTACAGAGTTCGTCTTTAAATCCCCATATGCAAAAATAGCTTCAGAACTAATGTCTGCAAAAAAAATAAACCTTGTAATGGACAATTGGTTTTTACGAGAAGCAGGATCAAAATCTTCAACACCTTTTCACCATGATATAAGTTATTTTGACATGGAAGGAACCATGTGTGTTTTATGGCTACCTTTACAACCTTCTAAAAAAGATGAAGGAGTTTCTTGGGTAAAAGGTTCTCATTTGTGGAATAAATTATTTTTAAGAGTTTTATTTAAAGATGGTCACAAAGTAGAAGGCAATGAATGTATTATTGATGGAAAAAAGTATGAATTGCCTCCAGATATTTTGTCAAATAAAGATAAATACGAATTTCTAAATTGGGATTGTGATTTAGGCGATTGTGTAATATTTGATATGAGGACCCTTCATGGTACTTTGAATTCCTCTATTCCAAAAAAAACTTTAAGTAGATACACTCTTAGAGTTGCAAAAGAGGATACTAAAATAAGCTATGTTGGAGATTGGACAAGTTATAATTATAGAAAAGCAATGCAGGATGCCGGATATAAAAATGGAGATAGCTTAGGAGGAAAAATGTTTCCAACTCTATATAAGGTAAGTTAGTTTTATTTACTAAGCCTAAATAATTTTCTGGATTAATTTCTGCTTTAATTTTTTTTGAATTATAAGAAATTTTTTTATAAAAAAAGCTATTATACTTTAGAAACTTCTTATTTTTTATTTTCTTTTATTTTTTCTAAAATATTTTTCGATCCAAGACTTAATATTCTTTGATCAGAGCTTATTGTTACAAAATTAAATCCTTTATCTACCATTTTCATTGCATATTCCGAACTCCCATTATGTATACCTGCAAAAATATTATTTTTTTTAGCGTGATCTAAAATTCTTAATATTTGATCATAAGCTTTAGTTCCTTCTGGCCTATCAAACCCTGGTTCCTCTCCAATTGCCAAACTAAGATCAGATGGCCCAACATAAACTCCGTCAACTCCTTTTACAGACATTATTTCATCTAAATTTTCAAGAGACTCTTTAGTTTCAATCATTGCAAATTTTAATAATTCTGTGTCTGCATGCTTTACGTAGTCAGGACCTCCATAAATTAACCCTCTTACTGGACCATAGCTTCTATACCCATTGGGTGGATACATGCATGCTTTTACAAAATTTTCTGTTTGCTGCTTGTTGCTTATCATCGGACATATTATTCCATACGAACCAGCATCTAATATTTTCATTATTTGACCTGGTTCATTCCAATTTACTCTCACAAGAGGTGTTACTTCAGATGCAGAGATAGTTTGAAGCATTGGCAAAGCATTCGTGTAATCTACCAAACCATGTTGCATATCAATAGTAAGAGAGTCCCATCCCTCTTGGGCCATTGTTTCTGCTGAGGCAGTGCTTGGAACTTGCAACCATCCGTTAATGACCGGTTTGCCCTCAGTCAACATTTTTTTAATTTTATTAATTCGCACTAAATTTTTAAACCAAGATGGGTGTACTTAATATTTAAATAGTCCTTAATTGCCATAGAACCTCCTTCTCGACCATATCCAGTTTGTTTTATACCTCCAAATGGTGCTTCAGCGACAGCAACTGTTGGAGTATTAACAGCAACACATCCAGTTTCCATTAGCTCAGATGCTACATGAGCTTTTTGCATATCATTGGTATAAATATAACTACAAAGTCCAAGATCATTATTATTCGCTCTTTCAATCACTTCATCAAAAGTTTTAAATGATAGCATTGGCACCAATGGTCCAAATGGTTCTTGTCTCATTATAGTAAAATTGTCTTGTACATCATCAAATACAGTTGGTTCGTAAAAATAACCTTTATTGAATTCTGAAGGTCTTTTCCCACCAAGCAAAACCTTAGCACCTTCTTTTTTAGTAATTTCTACCAATTGCTCTATTTCCCCAAGTCTTTTTGCAGTGGTTAAAGGTCCTAGTTGAACACCTTCATCTAAACCATTTCCAATTTTTAATTTTTTTGCTTTTTCAATAAATTTTTTAACAAACTCTTCTTTCTTACTTTCTTGAATGTAAAATCTATTTGGAGATATACATACTTGACCATTATTTCTAAACTTGGCAGCAATTGCCATATCAGCGACTTTTTCAATATTTGAATCTTCAAATACAATAAATGGAGAGTGACCACTTAATTCCATTGTAACTCTTTGGACTTTATCTGCTGCTTTTTTTAAAATTAATTTACCAACTCTTGTAGATCCTGTAATTGAAACTTTTTTAACAATATCAGACTCAATTAATTGTTCAGATATTGAGGCAGGATCACCAGAAAGTAAATTAACTACACCTTCAGGTACGCCACATTCTCTACAAATATCTATTAGCTCCATTACAGTTCCAGGTGTGATAACGTCAGGTTTACAAATCACAGAACAGCCCGCTGCTAATGCGGTAGATATTTTTCTAGAAGCTAGAATTAAAGGGAAATTCCATGGAACTAATGCTGCAACTACACCAACCGGTTGATAATATACATGCACTCTAGTCTCAGGAAATCTACTCTCAACAGTTTGACCATATATTCTTTTTGTTTCTTCAGCATTCCATTCAAATATATCAGCTGCACCACCAGCTTCACCAACACCCTCTGCTAAAGGTTTTCCAACTTCTAAGGTCATCCATTTAGACAAGATATCTTTTTTTTCTCTAATTTTATCTGCAACTTTTCTTAGAACATAAGATCTTTGCCAAGGAGTTGTATTCCGCCAAATTTTAAAACCTTTTTCAGCTGATGAAAGTGCTTTTTCTACATCTTTTCTCCCAGCTTTTGATGCATTACCAATTATTTCTTCAGTTGCGGGATTTAAAACTTCATATGTCTCATTATTTTCTGATTTTTGCCACCTACCATTAATGAATTGTCCAAATTTTTCGTACATAATTTTATTATAAATTGAAATTTAAATTAATCTATTACTGTATTTGTTCCCCTAATTAAAGAAAGTTATAATTAATGAATATAAATAATCTAAAAAAAATATAATATTATTAAAAAATTTTATTAAATAATATTAAAAATTATGAACAATTTTGATCTTAATGATCGTGTTGCGATTATAACAGGTGGAGCACAAGGATTTGGATTTGCAATTGCAAAGAGATTTATTTCCTCAGGAGCTAAAGTGATAATATGGGACATAAATGAGGAAGTTTGCAAGGAAGCTGTAAAAGAAATAGATTCTAAAAATTTTACCTATAAAATTGTTGATGTAAGAAATTTTAAAAGTGTTTCAAATTCAATTTTAGAAGTTGACAAAAATTTTGGTAAAATTGATATATTTATAAATAATGCTGGAATTTCTGGATTAAATACTACCGTTGAAGAGTATCCGTTAGACGAATGGTTGAGAATAATAGAATTAAATTTGAATGCAGTATTTTATTGTTGTAAGGCGATAGTACCTTTTATGGTTAAAAATAACTATGGGAGAATAGTAAACATTTCATCAATTGCAGGTAAAGAGGGCAACCCAAATGCATGCGCATATAGCTCATCTAAAGCTGGTGTTATTGGATTAACAAAATCTTTAGGCAAAGAATTAGCGTTAAATAATATTGCTGTAAATTGTGTAACACCAGCTGTTGCTAAAACAAAAATAATTGAGCAACAAACTAAAGAGTTTACAAAATATATTTTATCTAAAATCCCAAGGAATAGATTTGCAGAAGTTGAAGAACTTGCATCATTAGTTACATGGCTATCTAGTGAAGAAAACTCTTTTTCAACAG
>Ga0255782_10004352_pt1 | contig 10295 bp, 9 predicted proteins | sample 101ome_26_FD_179980 | JGI IMG/M metagenome (GOLD analysis project Ga0255782, IMG submission 179980) | Coastal salt marsh microbial communities from the Groves Creek Marsh, Skidaway Island, Georgia - 101408AT metaG (version 2) | ecosystem: Environmental > Aquatic > Marine > Intertidal zone > Salt...
GATTCAAAGCTAAAATTGATTTGACATAGATGCGTGTAGGTTCTAACAAAACTTCTGAAAAAATTTTATCGCCACAGAAATTATTTAAATCAAGTTTTTCTTTTTCAATCAGTTTTCTAATAAGTGAATAGCCATTTGAGTGAGGTCCCGAGGATGCTAGGCCAATGACCGTATCACCCTCGTTAACGCTGGATCCGTCAATGATCTTATCTTTTTCAACGACACCCACGCAAAAACCTGCTAGATCATACTCCTCGCTTTGATACATTCCAGGCATCTCGGCCGTCTCACCACCCACTAAAGAACATCCAGCTAATTCACATCCAAAAGCAATACCCTCAATCACATCAGATGCTTGTTTAACATTTAATTTTCCACAGGCAAAATAATCGAGAAAAAATAAAGGCTCTGCGCCTTGAACTAAAATATCATTGACACACATCGCAACCAAGTCTTGTCCAATTGTTTTGTGTTGATTGAGTGTAAAGGCTAATTTAAGTTTGGTTCCAACCCCATCCGTTCCAGAAACTAAAATAGGGTTTTTATATTTTTTAGGTACTTCAAAAAGAGAGCCAAATCCACCTAGCCCTCCTAAAACTTCAGGTCTTAATGTTTTTTTTGCGAAGGGCTTGATTCTTTCTACCAGCTCATCACCAGCCTCAATATTAACTCCGGCATCTTTATAGGTTGTGGATTCTTTTGAATGAATATTTTTTGACAACTTTGATCCTCTGAAAAAAATACTTGAGATTACGTATAATAGGATTTTAGCTTATTTTGTTGGCTTAAGATATTTCAGATTAATTATGGATCAACTCCTTCTAGATATTCACCCTAAAATTAAAAAGTCATTTAATAACTTTATTACAGGCCAAAATAATGAGTGTATCAACAGTTTAAAAGACTTTATCTCAAAGAGTGATGTTCAATTCATGTATTTATGGGGGGAAGATGGCTGTGGTAAAACCCATCTCAGGCTTGCGGTTGAATCATATGATATAAAAACAATTGATGACATCCAACTTGCTGATCAAAATCAGCAAGTTGAAATTTTTAATTTATTTAACCAATTCAAGGAAGATAAAAAAAAGTTATTAATAACTGGGGCTGATTCTCCCAACAACATGAATCTCATTCCAGAATTATCTAGCCGGCTGTCGTGGGGCCTTGTCTATCAAATTAAATCACTGACCGATAATGAAAAAATAATGGCATTAAAAAATTATGTTAATGAAAAAAATATAGCCATATCAGAAAATGTGATTGATTACTGTTATAGAAATTTAAGACGAGATCTGCATAGCCTGATGGCTACATTTGAATCACTTGACCAATGGTCGCTTAAAACAAAACGACCTGTCACTATTCCTTTATTAAAAGACCTTATCAACCAAAGTTAAATACAATCTGTAAAGGCTTCTAGCCACCTTTGATAACATTCATCTTTTTCAAGTAGACAATGCTCACAGACTTCAATATTTTCATAATCCATATTTAATGCCTTATTAGATGATCAAATGCTCCTAGTGCTGCTTTTGATCCATCTCCCATCGCTATAATAATTTGTTTATAAGGCGTCGTCGTCACATCACCAGCTGCAAATACACCTGGTAGAGAAGTCTCACCCTTGTAATTAACTTTGATTTCGCCATACTCATTCAAATCAATCGTATTTTTTAACCATTCAGTGTTAGGTACTAAACCTATTTGAACAAAAATGCCTTCAGCTGAGACCGTATGATCCTCCCTTGTTGATCGATTCATGTAATGCACGCCCTTCGCTTTATCATCCCCAAAAATCTCTTTAACTTCAGCATTTAGAATAACCTCAACGTTGGGTAGCGAATTTAATTTATTAACCAACACTTGATCAGCCTTAAGCGAATTTTGAAATTCAATGACCGTAACATGCCCAACAATACCTGCCAAATCAATAGCAGCCTCAATACCAGAGTTTCCTCCACCAACCACCACAACATTTTTACCTTTGAATAATGGCCCATCACAGTGGGGGCAATAAGCAACCCCATTTCCCTTAAATTCTCTTTCACCTGGGATACCAAGCTCTCTCCATCTAGCTCCCGTAGCAAGGATGACCGATTTACTCTCTAATTTTGCACCACTCTCTAACTCAACCTCAAAAAGTAGTCCATCATTTTTATATATTTTATTTGCTTTTTGTAAATTAAAAATATCAACTTCATATTCTTTGACATGCTCCTCAAGAGCAGAGACTAATTTTGGGCCCTCTGTAGCTTTGACAGAAATAAAATTTTCTATACCTAGTGTATCCATCACTTGACCACCAAACCTCTCAGCAACAATTCCAGTTCGAATACCTTTACGTGCGGAATAGACAGCAGCAGAAGCTCCCGCTGGCCCCCCACCAATGATAAGAACATCAAAAGGTTTTTGTTTATTTAATTTTTGAGCTGACTTTTCTTTAGCGGATGAATCAATTTTATTGATTATTTCTTCTAACTCCATCCTGCCCTGGCCAAATTTTTCGCCATTAAGCAAAATGGTTGGTACCGACATAATATTTTTTGCTGACACCTCATCTTGAAATAGTGCGCCATCAATCATAGTATGAGATATATGTGGATTAAGTAAGGCTAATAAATTTAGGGCTTGTACAACATCAGGACAATTATGACAGCTCAATGAAATGTAAGTTTCAAAATCAAAATGACCTTCCAGCTGTTTAATTTGATCGATTAAATCATTAGATATTTTGAGTGGATATCCTCCAACTTGTAGGATAGCTAAGATTAAAGATGTAAACTCATGACCCATAGGAATACCTGCAAATATAATACCTGTGTTTTGACCTGGTCGATTTATGCTAAAAGATGGTAACTTGTATAATTCAGATTTTTTTAAACTAATATGGGGAGATAAATCTTTAATTTCATTCAAAAGATCGATCATTTTTAATGATGTTTCATCATCTCCAGCATTTGCAAAGATTTCAATATCGTCTGAAACTTTTGCTAGATGCTGTTTGAGCTGCTCTTTAATTTTACTATCTAATGCCATTTATAATTCCTATTAGAAATGGGTCAGCTTGAGCCGACCCAAATTAATTAAATTTTTCCTACTAAATCAAGTGATGGTTCTAATGTTTCCTCACCTGGTTTCCATGATGCTGGGCATACTTCACCTGGGTTTGCAGCGATATGTTGAGCAGCTTGCATTTTTCTTACTAGATCAGAGGCTGAACGACCAATACCAAGATCATTTACTTCAACAGTCTTAATTACACCTTCAGGATTGATAATGAATGTTCCTCTTAAAGCTAAACCTTCCTCTTCAATCATGACATTAAAATTTCTTGAAATAACCCCAGTTGGATCGCCAATCATTGGAAATTTAATTTTTTTGATTGTTTCAGATGCATCGTACCAAGCTTTATGAGTAAAGTGAGTGTCGGTAGAAACTGAATATACTTCTACACCCATTTTTTGAAGTTCCTCATAATGATCTGCAATATCACCTAACTCTGTTGGGCATACAAAAGTAAAATCTGCTGGATAAAATACAACTGCACTCCACTTACCCTTAAGGTCCGAGTCTGTAACCTCGACAAATTTACCATTATGAAAAGCTTGAGCCTTGAAAGGCTTTACTTCGGTATTTATAAGTTTTGACATAATTTTCCTTAATTATTTAATTTAAAGAAATGAAATTATAGGAAAATACTTATGATAAGTATAATTGATTGTTTTAATAATATTGATAAGATAAATTTATCAATTATTCATTAACTCAGACTCTCTTTTTAACTCTTTTAATCTATATTCAACACGAGATTGGTCATAAAAGCTCTCTGATTTTATTTTTACAGCAAGATCCATTTGTATAATGGCATTTTGAATATCAAATTGATTGTAATAAAAATCTGATAAATTCTCGTGCTCTAATAAAAAGTTACCTTTTTGATTGTAAGCTTTTGCTAAGAGCTCATAAAAAAATGGATCTTTTTTGAAATTAGGCAGCATTTTTTTTAATAATTCAATTGCCATATCTGGTTTATTAGCCTGAATAAGTAAACTAGAAATGCCCAAAGTAAATGCTCGATAATAAGGATATTTATTAATAGCATTTCTATATAGTTCAAAAGCCTCCTCATATTTTTTCTCTTTGATTAAAATATTAGCATTAAGCTCTAGTAGCATTGGATGATTAATGTTCATTTTAGATAAATTATCAAAGGTTTTTCTGGCATCTATAATTTTGTTGTGCCTTAAAAAAGAAAATGTCAATCCATAATATGTCGCTGCTTTATTAATAAATCTATTATGCTTTAATTCATTTTGAAAAATATCAATCGCATCTGAATTATTTACTACCAAAACTTTCATTTTTGCTTTAACTAAATAAAATTCCAATTTATTTTCAATTTGCATGTATTTAAAATCTTTCAATCGATCTTGAATATCACTAATACGCTCAGTGGTTACTGGATGTGTTCTCAAAAAAGCTGGGGCTGCTCCACTAGAAAAATTATTAAATTTTTGTAATGCTGAAAAAAAATCTATAAAACCTCTTGGATCATAACCAGCCTTATCAAGTATTTGTAAGCCAATCCTATCTGCCTCTTGCTCATTAGACCTTGTATAATCTAGTAAATTTTGAGTTTGAGATGCTGAAGCTGCAGTTATTGCTCCACTCGCAAGTTGAGGACTAGATCTTGCTGCCAGAATAGCTATAGCTAATGCTAAATATGACTTATAAGAATTCCTAGCTTGTGAATCAAATAACCTCAAAAGATGTTTTTGCGTCAAATGCGCAATTTCGTGACTAATTACACTTGCAAGCTCAGATTCTGTATTAGCAGCAAAAAAAAGGCCTGTATGAACACCAATAACATTACCAAGCATTGCAAAAGCATTAATTGAATTATCATTGACAATAAAAAAATTAATATCATGAATTTCTTCTGCACCACTTCTAATTAGTTCATTACCCAAATTATTTAAATAATCATTAATCTCCGGGTCCTGGATAACAGTATTGCTCGAAAAAACTTTCTGCATTATTTGAAATTTTATTTTTTTTTCATCTGCAGCGTTAATTAAGTTATCAAAAGAGGAGCCTAATTCAGGTAACTCATTTGAATGAGCTAAAAAACAAAAAAAGATAATAAAAAATATTATTTTTTTCATATATGTTTTATATTAAGAATTATATTAATTATATAAGTTAATAACTATGCTTACACACATAGACAAAAAAGGAAATGCGAAAATAGTTGATATTTCTGATAAAAAAATCACTAAAAGAATGGCAATTGCGTCAGGTAAAATTTATGTCACAAATAAGATACTTGAACAAATAAAAAATAATGAAGCCAAAAAAGGTGATATTTTAACAGTAGCAAAAATTGCAGGTATTATGGCAGCAAAAAAAACATCCGACTTAATCCCTTTGTGTCATCCTCTAAAAATTGACGATATCCAAATAATTTTTGATATTGATAATTCCAAAAAAGTGATTTATGCAGAAGCAGGGGTTAAATGTGAAAATAAAACAGGTGTAGAAATGGAGGCTTTAACCGGAATATCAATTGCCCTTTTAACAATTTATGATATGTGCAAAGCATCAACTCATGATATGAAAATCACTGACATTCAACTCATCAAAAAAAGTGGGGGAAAATCTGACTTTTCACTTGAATCAATTTAAGATTTTTTTTAATTCTTTAAAAATAGTATCTGCAGTAATTAAATTAATATCCTTTTCGATATTCTGATACCAGTTTGATTTTATGCCCCATGGGCGATATCGATTAGGCTGTCCATCTCCAAAAATAGTAAAGCTTTTAGTTCCAACAGCACTGGCAATATGACCTAAACCTGAGTCATTTCCTATAAAAAAATCTGATTTTTTTATTGCTGCGGCTGATTCCAACAAGGTCAAGACTCCACATAGGTTTATAATTTCCTGGTCATATAATTTTTCAAAAGATAAAGCTTGCATAACATCATTTTTACTTCCAACAAGAATGATGTTTTTAAATTTATTCCTTAATAACTTTAATAACTTCACATAGTTTGCTATTGGCCAAATCTTATGAACTGAGTTAGCTCCCAATGCAATAGCAATTGTTTTACCCCTCTTAAGTTGCAAAAGCTTACTTAATTTATTTTCTATATTTATCGGAATAAAAATTTTTGGGTCAGGAATTTTATTAAAATCAGACTCACAGCTCAAAAAATGTTTTTCAACACTGTGAACACTCTTATTGTTTGATTTAAAAATTTTACTTTTAGCCCTAACAAACCATAATAGAATATCTGTTTTAAGATCTATTGCTAAATCATAATTATTTTTTCTTATTTTTTTAAAAAATATTAGCTGATCAATAAAAACTGCACTTTTATCTCTAATAAAAATTTCATTTATTGATGGAAAATATTGAAAAATTTCTACTGACCTTTGATCACAAATTAAATCAAACTTAGCAAATGGATAAATTTTTTTTAAATACAATAATGTTGGTATTGTCATTACTGCATCTCCAATATTTGATAATGGTATAAATAATATTTTTCTTATCATAATTTAGTTTTGAAAAAAACCTTTAAAAGTTATAATTATTTGATGAATTTCTACAATCATTTGGCTAAACATCTTCCTTTTTTTTTACCATTGCTTTTATGCTTTTCAAGATTAATTGCTGATATTACAGTAATTACAATTTCCATCCTATTTTTAACAAAGTCATTTTACGAAAAAGATTTTCATTGGCTTACATTCAGCTGGGTTAAAGTTTTTATTCTTTTCTTCATTTTTTTATTGCTTGTTAATACACCCTTAAGCTCTAATCCCCTAAATTCATTATTTTATTCAATTACATTTATAAGATGGCCTCTATTCGCAATAGCTATTTTTATATGGATTTTAAGAGATGAAAAATCTTTGGATTATTTACTATTTGGGTCCTTGCTTGTAAGTTTTATTTACTTAATTGATCTTTTATTTCAATTTTATATAAATCAAAGTGGGTTATTTGAGTTTATATCTAATCCAGATCCCCATAGATTATCTGTTCCTTTTTCAAAAAATTTAATTCCAGGAAGATTCTTAATTTACTTATCTCTATTTATTACTAGCATTATTTTTTATAAAGAAAACAAAATTTTTCTTTTTAAATCATTATCAAAAATTCTTCTTATACTAACGATTACCTTTTTCTTAATTATTATTACTGGAGAAAGAATGTCTCTTATGATCTTTGCATCATGCATCCTATTCATTCAGTTTGCTTTAATTTACAATCGAAAGAATTTAATACTAGAAATTATTATTTTTAATATCATTTTAATAGTTTTATATTTATCTTTAACAAGTAATAATCCTGAAATTCTTGATAGATCTTACTCGTCAATTATTCATAAGTTGATGAATTTTTCAAATTCTGATTATGGGGTTGTGTTTATATCTAGCATAAAAAAATGGTTACAAAACCCTTTTTTTGGTTCTGGTATTCATCAATTTCGATCAATTGAACCTATTTATGGATTTGGTATTTTGGACAAAATCAAATTGCTTCATGCACATAATTACCCACTCAACCTTTTAGTTGAAACGGGTATAACTGGTCTTATTTTTTTCTACACAATTATTTATTTTTTAATTAATGAGATTTTTTTAAAAACTAGAGCCAATTTTCCTTTGATGATTTTTCTTCTTATCTTTTTATATGTTTCTTTCTTTCCATTACATTCCCATTTTAGCCTTTCTCATAATTGGATTAACGCAATTGCATGGTTTTCTGTTGGTCTAATGTTAGCAATTTCAAGTTTTTATGAAAAAAATAATAAAAATTAATAAATTCAATGATTCTACTTTTGAAATTAATAAAAGTGAATTTTGCTCCTTTAATCTAAAAGAAAATACCAAGATAAAAAAAATACTGATAATTAAATGGGGCGGTATGGGGGATTTAATTCAGGCCTCAGCAGTTATCAATGATATTTTAGAAAATTTTAACAAAGTCAAAGTAGATCTAAATACATTGCCACCATGGTTACCCTTATTTAAATTTGACACAAGGTTTAATAAGGTTTGGGGTATTAACTCTGGGGCCTGGATAAATAAAATTATTACAATTTTTAAATGGTTAAAAATAGTTAAAAAAGAAGATTATGATCTTATTATTGATCTTCAAACTAATGATCGTTCAAGAATCATGCTTTCAATTTTAAAATTATTTAGTCTAAAACCAATATATATAGTTGGAAATCATTCAATTTTTCCCTACAATCCAAAACCAAAATCTCTAAGAACAATTGACCAGCCTTTTTTTAGACTTCAAAGAACAATAGCAACCATTGGGATTCAACCGACTAGAGCGAAACCCACTTTATTTTTTTCATCTACTGTTCCAAAAAAAATCACAAATTTATTAAAAAAAAATCATATTATTGACAAACAATTCGTAATTTTTATAACTGGAAGCAGTAAATCAAATCAATTAAAGCGATGGGGAATAAATAATTATGTTCATTTATCAAAATTAATTAATAAACTTTCTTATAAGGTTGTATTAATTGGTGGCAAAGATGATATCGAAGAGAACAATGCAATCTTTAAACTTAATAAAAATGTAATTAATCTTTGTGACAAAATTGCATTAGAAGATCTTCTTTATATTTTTAAAAAAGCCAAACTAATTATCGCAAATGATACTGGACCAACACATTTAGCGGCTTGCTCACATACTCCAATTATTCAAATAACTGGACCCACAAATCCATATATGGTTAAACCCTTTGGAGAAAGCATAGAGTCAATTCAATCAAATATAGAATGTAAAAATTGTTATAAAAAAGTCTGCTCTCACCATTCATGCATGTCCGATATTAATCCTTTATATGTTTTTAGACTTATCAAAAAATTTATATGAAAAAAATAATATTATGGTGGGGTCGTTTCGATGAAAATTATTCAAGAAACCGCATCTTGAGAAGCCAAATGAAAAAACTGGGGTACCAAATCATCGATTTTAAGCCTCTGGTTAGTTTCCTTGGTTATCTTCAAGCTCTTATTTCAATCAATTTTATTCCTTCATTAATTTGGGTACCTTGTTTTAGACATCGTGATTTAAAGGGTGCTGCAAAATGGGCAACTAAGAGAAAAATTCCCATAATTTTCGATCCCCTTATAAGTTCATGGGATAAAAAAATTAATGAGCAATCAAAATATGAAAAAACAAGTAAAAAATCCTTATCTCTAAAAAAAATTGAATCTGAATTGTTTAGTAAACCAAATTTATTGGTTGCAGACACTGAAGCCCATAAAAAATTTTTTATAAAAGAATTTAATATTCCAGATAAAAAAATATTTGTAATTAATGTAGGCGCGGAAGAAAAAATTTTTTTTCCAAACAAAAAAATTATCGCATCAGATCAAGAGATCTTATTTTATGGGAGCTTTCTTGAGCTGCATGGAGTTGAGGTAATTATTGATGCAGCAAAGATTTTAAAAAATGAACCCATCAAATGGAAATTAATCGGAAATTTTCAAAAAATAAAGCTAGAAGCCTTGCCGCTTAATATTTCTTTTGAATCAACAATAAATATTAAAAAACTAGCAAGGAAAATAAATAAAGCAACCTTATTGCTGGGAATTTTTAGTGGCTCCGAGAAAGCGAATAATGTTATTCCAAATAAGGTATTTCAATCACTTGCATGTGGAAAAACAGTAATTACAAGATATGCTGATGCTTACCCACAATCCTTTTGTAAAAAAAATATGGGTATTTTCTTTGTCAAACCAAATGATTCTATGGCCCTCGCTCAACTAGTTCTTAAAATAATAAATGATAAAAATCTTATTATTAAAACAAGTAAATTAGCAAGATCTACATTTAAAACTTTTTATTCTGAGGAAATAATAAAGAATCAAGTTCATTCATTATTTTCAAAGCTTTTGTAAACAGACAAAGTCTTTTCTTTCATTTCCTCAAGGGTAAACATATTAAACTTTTTTACTTTTGGTTTTTTTTCTAAAAATAATAAAGTTTTTCTAAATAATTCTTCCTCATTATTTAATTTCACTATGCCCTCTGGAAAAATATGCTTTAACTGCTCACCGGCACCTCCATGATTAAAGCCAATTACTGGGGTTCCGATTTTTATTGACTCAACCACGATTCTTCCAAATGATTCTGGTACTGTTTGTATAGAAAAAACAATATGGGATATTGACATAATATTATAAATATCTGGCCTAAACCCAAGTAATAAAATATGATCTTGAATATTCAATTTTTTAATCATTACCTG